>Ga0209591_10000043_pt1 | contig 146301 bp, 142 predicted proteins | sample MAT01_FD_187207 | JGI IMG/M metagenome (GOLD analysis project Ga0209591, IMG submission 187207) | Freshwater microbial communities from Lake Fryxell liftoff mats and glacier meltwater in Antarctica - MAT-01 (SPAdes) (version 2) | ecosystem: Environmental > Aquatic > Freshwater > Ice > Liftoff...
AGCGCGAACCGATCAAGCCTTAAGTGAAGCAATCGAAAGTGCTTTTGCTGCGGTGTCTGAAACCGCGATCCGAAACTGGTTCGCTCATTGCTGTTACTGCCCCTCATAATTATGAAAACCGCTATATTTTTTGCTCGTTGGAGGAACGCCATCCTCGCTATCACTTTGCAGATGACAGAGCAAACTGGGAGATTTCGATCAGTGCTGGAAGTGGGTTAGGCTTGCGTTATTTTTTCGGCTGTACGTTGTGCTACTGTGCCCTGAGCTTAATTCCTGAGACAAGTGCATGGGACAGGGGTGGGTATTTCGACCATCTTTATCAGCAACCAGATAAATTTCTCAGGAAGGTCAATGCAGTCATCAATGATCACTTTCCATACCGGAAGCACAAGCAGAGACTAGAAATGCAACAACTGGGCGTAATGGATGAGAACTTTCATCTCATTCCCGATCCTCACGTCCTTAAACTTGCTGCCCAGAGCGACCTGTATGACGGGTAGCCTAAAACCCTTCTCACTCCTCACTCCTCACTCCTCACCCCTCTCCTCTTAATGCAGAAAGTGCCTTACGCCTGTTAGCACCATCACAAGTCCCAACTCATTGGCGGCGTTAATGGAATCCTGGTCTCGGAGGCTACCACCAGGCTGAACGATCGCCCCAATGCCTGCTGCCGCTGCTGTCCGTACAGAGTCATCAAACGGGAAAAAGCCATCACTGGCAAGGACGGCTCCCTGCGCTTTTTCGCCTGCTTGCTCCAGGGCAATTTTGACCGAGCCGACGCGGTTCATTTGACCAGCACCGACTCCTAGCGTGGCGCGATCGCGCGTCACCACAATGGCATTTGACTTGACGTGCTTGCACAGCTTCCAGGCAAACAGGAGTTCGGCTAGTTGCGCTTCCGTCGGCTGTTTCTCAGTGACAATCTTCCACTGGTTGGGATCAACTGGAAGATCATCCGCTGTTTGCGTCAGAAAGCCACCCGCGATCGCCTTGACAGTCTCCTTCGATCCACTGCTCAAATCCGGCAAGACCAAAACTCTAAGATTTTTCTTAGTGCTGAGAATCGCTTCAGCATCGGGTTCACAGCCTGAAGCGACGACACATTCTAGAAAGGTTTTGGTCAGTGCGGTAGCAGTAGCCGCATCAATGGGACGGTTCAGGGCAACAATGCCGCCAAACGCTGAAGTTGAGTCCGCATCAAAGGCTTTTTGGTATGCCTCTGCCAGCGTTTCACCCAAGGCTGCGCCACAGGGATTCGTGTGCTTTACGATCGCCGCTGCTGGATCATTGCCATCCACAAACTCTGCAATAATCTGCCGCGCACCTTCTAAGTCAACGAGATTGTTGTAGCTTAACTCCTTGCCCTGAAGCTTCGTTGCTGCTGCCCATCCCGTCGCGATCGCCCCTGTCTGATACCACGCCGCAGGCTGATGCGGATTCTCACCATATCGCAATGCCTGAAGCTGTGTTCCCACCCACTCAAACCGCTCCGACAAGGCTTCTCCTGCCTCCTGCCTTTCTAGATACGTTGCGATCGCCCGATCGTACGCTCCCGTATGCTGAAACGCCTGTAATGCTGCCATCTGCCGAAATGCTGCTGACACCTCACCGTTGGTTTGGCGCAACTCTTGCAGGTAGCCATCGTACTGAGTCGGACTACATAGAATCGTGACGTGAGCATGATTCTTTGCAGACGCACGGATCATGGCGGGTCCACCGATATCAATTTGCTCGATCGCCTCTACAAACGATACGTTCGGCTTCGCAATGGTCTGCTCAAAGGGATAGAGGTTGACGACAACCAGATCGATCGGACGGATTTGCTGCACCTCCAGATCTGCTAAATCCTGCGGCACATCGCGCCGTGCCAGAATGCCACCGTGAATGCGGGGATGCAGTGTCTTTACCCGCCCTCCCAAAATTTCTGGGGAACCCGTGTACTCCGAAACTTTGGTGACAGGTAGCCCAGCCTCTTTCAGCGACTGAGCCGTCCCACCGCTGCTGATCACGTCAAAGCCAAATTCTTCTACCAGGCTGCGCGCCAGTTCGATCAGTCCCGTTTTATCCGATACGCTTAGCAATGCCAGTCGCGCCATGCTGCTCAACTCCCGTAAACCCCTAGATTAGTGTACCGGAGGATGCGCTGGAGGGCTAAACGCTAATGGCTGCAAGCTTCTTTTGTCATGTGAGACTACTCTTAGATCCCCGGTTTCTGATCGGGTCAGCAGGTATCCCGAAGCGATCGCACAAGAAACGGGGGATTTAGGCTTCTAACTCACGCTACGATGGGCATTGCAGGAGCTAAATGAACAAAATCAACAGACCATGACTCTGCAAGCAATTACTGTTCCACCGACTACGGGTAAGCCACCCCAAGGATCGATCGTGATTCTGCACGGTTGGGGTGCCAGCGCGCAGGATGTCCGATCTCTTGCGCCCTTTCTTGACCTGTCGGCTTATCAATTGATCTTTCCTGATGCGCCCTTCCCACATCCACAAGCCCCGGGCGGTAGGATGTGGTACGACTTTCCGAATAATTTTAACTTTCAAGGTACGCCTGCCTTTCGCACTCGTGACGATCTTTCTACCAGTCGTCAACTGTTAGTCGATCTCCTTAAATCTTTGCACCAAACAACTGGAATACCGCTCTCACGCACCATTCTGGGTGGCTTCTCCCAAGGTGCGGCGATGACGTTGGATGTCGGGTTAGGCTTACCGCTAGCCGGACTGATGGTGTTGAGCGGCTATCTTCATGCGCCGATCGCCCATCAACAAGCCGCATTTCCACCAGTCCTGATGGTGCACGGTAGACAGGATACGGTTGTGCCGTTGACAGCAGCGAAACAGGCGCTTAGCAGCCTACAGAGTTTGGGTGTTCAGGTGCGCTATCAGGAATTTGACATGGGACACGAAATTCAGCCGCTCGTGCTGGCTAAAGTACAAAGTTTTGTTAAAGAGTTGTTGTCTGATAATAAGTAATCTGCTAAGACGTAGCTTGATCTGATTGAGTGCGGTAAGATTTAGTACGGACTTAGGCTGAGAGTCCAAACTGCTAGTTCAAGCATTTTAGAAAGAGGTGGGAATGATGGCTACTCTAAGCATTGAACAGTTGGATGTGACCCGGTTGACTACGACAGACATTGCAGAACTTGCGATTCGTCTAGAGAAAGACGATTACGTTAGCGCCTTTGAAGGGCTGAATGACTGGCATCTGCTGCGAAAAGTCGCCTTTCAGCGTCCAGAACTGGTGGAGCCTTACCTCTACCTACTAGATATGGAAGCCTACGACGAAGCATAGAGTTGCAGCTTGGCGGTTGTAGCTTGGCGTGAGTTAGTGTCAAGCTAAACGCTCAACGCAATCATCTTCAAGGCATCATGCAGGGCAAACGCATTCTCATCGGCATTAGTGGCGGCATTGCGGCATACAAAGTTTGCGAAGTTATTTCGGCTTTAGCGAAGCAGGGCTTTGAGGTACGGGCGATTTTGACGCAGGCAGCGCAGGCGTTTATTACCCCTCTTACTGTTTCAACGCTCTGCCGTCACCCTGCCTATACCGATGATATGTTTTGGCAAGCAACGCACGATCGCCCCTTACACATCGAACTCGGTGAATGGGCAGATTTGTTCGTACTGGCACCGCTGACGGCAAACACGCTGGCGAAGCTAGTTTACGGCATGGCAGATAACCTGCTGACTAACACAGTGCTTGCCTCCACCTGTCCTGTGTTGCTTGCGCCTGCGATGAATACCGATATGTGGGAGCAGCCGCCAGTGCAGCAAAATTGGCAGGCAATCCAAACACAGCCCCGGATACACAGTTCGGCTCCCAGTGCAGGCATTTTAGCCTGCGATCGAGTGGGCACCGGACGCATGGCAGAACCCGCCACAATCCTCGCCCACATTGAATCCTTGCTGTATACAAAGGGGCAGCGTGATCTGGTGGGTAAACACATTTTGCTCAGTGCTGGCGGCACCCGTGAGTTTTTAGATCCCGTCCGCTTTCTTGGCAACCCCTCAACGGGGAAAATGGGTATCGCGTTGGCGCAGGCAGCGCTGCACCGTGGTGCCACTGTCACGCTCGTACACACGCTAGGCGCAACGTTCGCCGCGTTACCAGGTGTGCGATCGCTGGCTGTCACCAGTGCTGACGAGATGCAACAAGCGCTGTTCGCCTGTTTCCCTGATGCAGATTGGATCATCATGGCAGCCGCAGTCGCTGATGTAAAACCTGCCAGCTATAGCCCCAAAAAGTTGCCGAAGCGATCACTTCCGTCTACCCTATCACTGGAACCTGTGCCCGATATTTTGGCAGCACTTGCCGCGCTCAAACAGCCACACCAGAAATTGATTGGCTTTGCGGCACAGAGCGGCGATATTGTGACACCTGCGTTAGAGAAACTGCAACGAAAGAAGCTAGACGCGATAGCGGCTAATCCAATCGATCAACCAGACAGTGGCTTTGGGAGCGAGTCTAACCAGGCGGTGCTGCTTGATCAGCAGGGACGCAAGCAAGTCGTTGCACTGTGTAGCAAGCTCCAGATGGCACACCAACTGCTTGATTTTGTACAGGCGCTGTCATAATGCCAAGCGACCACTGAAGCGATGGTTAGCTTAAAGGTAAAAGGTTGGGTATGGCTGATGGTCACGATCGCAATCCAGCGTTGTGACACTATCCACGGCTTGAGTGACGGTTTTAGGCGTTGATCGACGCTGCCATAAGTGCTTCTTTTCCGGCACTGGCATTTCGGCGATCTTGCTTTGCTGTACTGGTGGCTCTGCTGCTTCAGCAAGGATATAGAGGTAGGCGAGATTTTCCATGGGAACTAGGGAGCTTTATAGCGCAAGTTTAAATTTGAATGTTGCCAACGTAGAGTTCAACAGCTTTAGCCACCCTGATTGCATCGTCAGTAGACCAGTTGCTTAACAGGCTCAGTCACTTTTACATGCGGTCTTTGACTGGCTGTTAACGCGCTCGGTGCCACGATCGCCTTACAACGATACGTCTGCTCGATCGCCGCTTAGGATCGTGGATTAATTCACCTGAACCACCTCTCTTCTGTAGGGACGTTACATGTAACGTCCCTACAGAAAGCATTGCACCTTATTAAATCCACGATTCTTAGCGATACCTATGCTTCCATCATCAGGGATAGAAGATCAGTAAGCATCACACAAACTGGGTAATAACTTTGTTCAACAAAAATAAAGGAGACGTGACAAGGCACATCTCCCAGACTGGCAGTGCAATCGCACGGGGAAAAGCAGAAGCAGTTATGCCACTCGATACGGACTGGTGAGCTTATTGAGTTGCTGCACCAGCAGGCTCAGGAATAAGCCGACATCGGTGACAACGCCAACGGACTCAACTGAGCCACGATCGCTCAGCTTCGTTACGACAGCGGGGTTAATGTCCACGCAGACCATCTTCACGCCAGCCGGAGTCATGTTGCCTACACCGATCGAGTGCAGCATCGATGACAGCATCAGGATTAAATCGGCACCTTGAATTAACCGGGCATAGTCTTCCTGGGCTTTGATCATGTCCATTTGCGTATCGGGCAGTGGACCATCATCGCGAATGGAGCCAGCCAGCGAGAACGGGATGTTATGGTGAACGCATTCGTAGAAAATGCCGTTGGGAATGACTCCCTGCTCTACCGCTTTCGCAATGCTGCCGTAGCGACGAATCGTGTTGATGACCTTCAAATGGTGACGATGCCCACCGCGTACCGAAACGCCGCGCTTCATGTCTACGCCCAGCGAGGTGCCCATCATGGCTTGCTCAATGTCGTGAACGGCGATCGCGTTGCCACCCAGCAATGCCTGCACGTAGCCTTCCCGCACCAGATGCGCCAGATGTTCGCCACCGCCTGTATGAATGACGACAGGTCCTGCACTCACGACGACTTTACCGCCCTGATCGCGGATCTGGCGCAGTTCCCAGGCAATTTGTTCGACGACCAGTTCTACGCGCCGTTCGCTGGAGACTCCGGCACCCATAAAGCTGAATTCTTGAGTGTTGCGCTGTTCTCGCGATTCGGTTTTGCGAATGGTGCGAATGCCTTCTACACCCACGACGACACGATCGCCCACCTGCAAATCGCGCAGTAGGCTGCAATAGGCATCCAGACCATTAGGAGTTTCGCGGACGACGATCGCGGCATCCATCCGCTGTCCACGTACCCTTACCCACTCACACTGCACCCGCACTTCGGTGGGGTAGATTGTCGTGACGTAGAAATCATCGGGCGACACGCCTGCCTGCGTTACGGTTTCTAAGATGCTGTCGCACACATCTTCTGGTGGTGGGAGCGCACCCAGATCGATGAGTTGGGTCATCAGGGTTTCCATCACATCGTGCGATGGCGCGGTCACTTTCACTTCTGCCGACGAGGTGCTTTGCCGCTGTTCGCCCAGGCTGAAGTTGAGCACTTGAAAACTACCGCCCCCGTCCACAATCAAATCCAACGCCTGATTGATTAAGCCTGCATCCAGCAAATGTCCATCCATCCGCACAACCCGACTTTCAACCGATGCACTGGCATGAACATCTACCTGTACAGGTTCCGTGACCCGCAGCGTCAAGCATTTTGCCGCACCGCCTGCTTTCAGGAATTCCGTTAAGGGCGTTTCAATGACCTGGAACCCAGCCGCTGCCAGGCGTTGTTTCAGCTTGTCACTGGCTTTGTTAAGGACGATCGCGCGATCGATGTTGACCGCATTACAGGCAAAGGTGATGGCATCCTCTTCGCCGATCGCAATCCGTTTTGCTTCTGGTACGCGCATCTCAATCAAGCGATTGGAGTAGGCATCAAAGGCAGGCGCATAATACAGCAAGTAGCCGTCCGTCAGCGGACAGAAGCACGTATCCAGGTGATAGAACCGCTCATCCATCAGCCGCAGCGACAAAACTTCAATATCTAACCAACGCGCCAGATAGGGATGAGAATCCAGTTCTGATCGAAAGCCATAGCCAGCCCAAAGCCAGCGTCCTTCGCGATCAAACAGCGCATCGCCTGCCCCTTCAAACGGCAAATCCTTCGGCAGTTCATGTACCGTAAAGCCATGCCCCTCCAACCATGCCTTAAAGAACGGCTCTTCACCCTGCCGCTCTTTGTGGAAAAAGCGACTGAGCACTGCTGTCTCGCCCAGCACTAGACCTGCATTTGCTGTGAAGACCATATCGGGCACGCCTTTTTCGGGCTGCACCAGATCCACGATCGCATGGTCTTTGAGCACGTGAAACAACTGCTGCCATTGCTCAACGGCGCGATCGGGGGACGACTTGTGTAGATTGCCCTCCATCCACGGATTAATCACATAATCCACGTCGTAGTGGTCAGGCGCACACATGAGAAAGCGAATTGAAGATGTCATAAAAGAAATGCCTGCCAACGTAGACGCAGTAAAAAGAACAAGGAACTGTCAACAACCTATTGTATTACAGGTGCTTCCCCACTCATCGCAGCCGTCATTGTTCAGTAACAATCGCTGCGGATTCAGGCAATGGCAGGCAGTTAAGGAAGGGTTTGTCCTGGTTGACTGACAAAGCTTTCTGCGATCGCCTGCCCCGCCCTGCACTGAAAGTGCGGGCTAACAGCAGTAAGTCCTCTCAAGAGGACTGCAAGGGTCTTTCAACCCGTTTCAACGGGTTTGAAACCGTTAGCCCGGCTTTTAAGCACGGGCGGGTCAGCAACGGAGCCATCAGCCTTTCAGGACTTTTGTCAGTCAATCAGCTTTGACACTATGAGCTTTGCAGAACTACGGACTTACTTGCTTTCACATCGCAACGACGACAAAGCATTTTACAAGCTTGCCGATCGCCTGGAAGCAAGCACTGATGACATTGACCTGCACCCGATGCCAGATACCCCTGAAAATATTGCCATCATGGAAGCCGCCATTCAAGAGCATATCAAGACGTTAGAAGAACGAAACGGGTAAGCGATCGCATAGGCAGTCTTCGTTTTTGTAGTGGCGGTTTTACCCGTCAGACACGTTTCAATCGTCCTCTCAGGTGGAAAGATTGAGAAAATGCTTGATGGTATTGGGAAAATGACCTGGTAACAGATCGAATCCGATCGCAGACTTCAATAAATACACTGCTAAGAGAATGAAGGCGCTTAGCGTTAAGTTAACGCCCAAAAGAATTACTAAAACGGCGATCGTATTGCCAACTCTTGTGATTAAACGGGGGACATAGCGCCGCTGTTTCTTCCGGTTATCTTTGCCAACAAAAATAACCACATAGAAGCGTGAAACAATCACATCAATCATAAATCTGAGATCAACAAGCTTGGCAGACGGCTTTGGGATTGCCTCGCTCAAAAGCTGGTGAAATGCCTCTAATTGTTCTGGAGTCAGGCTTTCTCGAATCGGCTGGGCGAGTTGTGCCAGATAATAATTGGGATTGCGGGACGCATAATCAGAGGCGCTTGTGTCATCAGAAATGTTCACGATTTCTTCTACTCGTAAAGGGGGAATGGTAGCAACATATTCACAAGCTGCACCACGCTTAAACCAAAACTCGTGACGATCGCCAACAAACAAAATATTTTGGCTCGATTCCAACCATTTGTACAAAGCCATTGGTTGGCAAACGCTATTTTGAAGATTAAAACCATTGCTAATAGCCAATTAAGCAAAAGTTCAGTTGCCCAATGCTGTGCTGGCGTAAAGGGTAGATCAAACCACACTAAGAATTCAGCTTCGCGATGAAAAAGGGTGGCACTCCATAAGATACCGAGCGTACTGACGACAGAGAGGGCGATCGCGCCCGTGCCTGCCCAGGCTAAATAGAGCATCACTGCTTCTGTCAGCAGCCAAACGACAAGAGACGCTTGGTAGCTGATGAGTAGCCAGCCCACAGCCCCACTGCCTAAAAACAGCACCAGCAATCGAATGCCAGTGCTCCGCTTTGAGCTTGACAACCTTAAACCTTGCTTAACTAGCCGCAACTACTCCTGAGTGTTCCCAAACTAGATGTGAATGCAGCGATCGTGGTAGTCATGATGTGGAGCATGAACGTTCTTTGCCATCGCTGGCTTTTCCAGAGCTGGCACCAGTAGTGTTAATTGGCGTGAGGTTGTGTCTCTGAACCCAAACGTGACAGAAGCCGCCCTATGCCATCGTGTTCACAACATTGTCTTCAAACGCTTCATGACTGAGTTTCTTTACCAATACCCAACGCTTTACCCTGGCATTCTGCTCAAGCGGTACAAACGCTTTTTTGCCGATATTGAGCTGGCATCTGGGGAGGTCATTACAGCGCATTGTCCCAATACGGGACCCATGACAGGCGTTTGTACACTGGGTAGTAACGTCTACGTGTCTATCAGCGACAACCCCAACCGCAAGTTGCCCTACACGTGGGAGTTGATTGAGGTGTGCGATACGGAACCAACTTGGGTGGGCGTAAACACCAGTCTGCCGAACCGGGTTGTAAACCTGGCGCTCATGGCAAACGTCATTCCAGGGCTGGGTGCATATGGTCAAATTCGGATGGAGGTGCCGTATGGTCAGGACAAGAAAAGTCGGGTGGACTTTTTGCTGGAAGGGAGCGATCGCCCGATCTACATCGAAGTCAAAAATACAACCTGGGTGCGGGGCAATCTGGCGCTGTTTCCCGATTCGGTGACTACTCGCGGTCAGAAGCATTTACGTGAATTGACAGCACTTCTCCCTGAAGCGACGGCTGTCATGCTCTATTTTATCAACCGAAATGACTGCCCGTTCTTCGCATCAGGCGATAGCGCTGATCCATTGTACGGAAAATTGCTCAGGGAGGCGATCGCGCTTGGCTTACAGGTTCTTCCCTGTCGGTTTGATATCTCGCCGCTGGGCATTCGCTATCTGGATTTAGCTGCACTCAAGCTGTAGGTGCTAGCAATGCTTGACAGTTGTCATCATGGAAGTTCAGGCTCTCATAGGACGATCGTTGAAGAGGAGAGGCACTGGAGTACTAAGAACGGGTTGCACCGATGGCAAATGATGCTCCTAGATTAGAATATCCGCTGCTATGGGCGATGGGTAGACCGCGAGCAGCACAGAGAGAGCCTGCGCGATCGAAGGTGTCTCTTGCACGCGCTACGGATGATCTGCTGTATGAACTCCAGTTGCTCAACGCGACTGCAATCATCATCAGTTGCAATGTGGAGCCGCTGAAACAGTTTCCTGGTTATCCCGACCAGTACGAAGCACCGATCGATCCAGGTGTTGCTGTTTACTTAACGCTCAATGGCGTGTCTTACCTTTTTGCCTGTGACGACTTTGATGCCGTACAGGGCAACATGCGCGATCTTGGGCAACTGCTGCGAGAGAAACGAATGCTGAGTCAGTTGCACGCCAGCGCGACGATCGAGCGTGAGTTTGCGGGTTATAAAACTGCCACCATTCCAACGGAAGGCTCGCCTCGTCGTAAGCCCTGGTGGAAAGTGCTGTACGTTTCACCGGATGCACCGCTAGTCGTGATTGAAGCCGCCTACAAAGGGTTAGCCAGGACGGTTCATAGTGATGTCGCTCAAGCTGGTAATGATGTGGCAATGGCTGAACTCAACCGTGCCGTCGAAGAAGCCCGGTTAACGCGGCTTTAGGCAGGTTTACCAAAAAAATAAATTCATCGATCGAGATCGTGCAGTAAGATACATCGGGCACCTTTCTGATGGGTGTCTAAACGCTGCTTTCAGCGACGAAGTGCGGTTTTATCCGGATGGCTGCTAATAAAGCTCGTCAATGTAGCAGAAATCCATTCATCGATCGTGTGCAACACCAATCAACAATGGACTCGTCAGGCAGTTGAGGAGCAATGAACATGACACAACGGTCAACCCTTTCATTGAGCCGTAGATTAGCGTTAGTCGGTCAGGTGTTTCTCCTGACCGTCATTGGGCTGACAAGCGCGTTCTCATTTGAAACCAACCAGGCAGTGGTCAAAGCTTTAGAAGCTAGTTCCGGTCAAGTTGCCACATCGGGTGGTACCTGGCGTGGGGCTTCTTTCCCTGTGGAGAATTTTCAGTCATATACGTCTCCGTTTGGCTACCGTGGTTCTCCCGATGGTTCTCCTGGTCAAGAGTTTCATCGCGGGTTAGATATGGCGGCTCCCGAAGGCAGCTATATTCGCAATTGGTGGGCAGGCAAGGTCGTCGAAGTGTCAGATGATAGCGCTTGTGGCACTTCCGTTGTCATTCAATCTGGCGAGTGGGAGCATGTCTACTGCCACATGAAAGGGCACGTCGAAACCGCAAATGGTGGACGCTATTTGAGCGATCGCAGCGGTGGCATTCAGCTTTTAGAGGGGCAGGTCATTCCAGCCGGTGTGCGAATCGGTCGTGTGGGGATGACGGGACGCACTACAGGTCCACACCTCCACTGGGGGCTGAAATATACCGGGAAATGGGTTGATCCAGCGCTGGTGCTGCGTGCGATGTATGCGGAGCAAGTGAGAGCCAGAGCGCTTTCGACTCGCTCTCAGGGCTAAGTTCGACAGGCGCAGGGTTGGCGCAGCTTCAGATCATCACGCCCTTGGGATCGTGGATTAAATAAAACCGACAAATTGTTCGTAGGTAGGGGGCGTACAGCCGTGCGCCCCTACGGAAAACGCCGAGGTGATTAAATTCTTGTTCCTTAGGCAGGTTGGGTAGCCCTCTTTGGGAAAGGCTGTAGCATGACCAGGCATCGTCGAGAGACCTTGCAGGGCTAAGTTAACCGTCTTAGTCTATTTTTCTCTGTCCCTTTCTAAATACCACTACCGGCACTTTGTAAGACAAACGATCGTGCCTTCTTCGGCTTCAAATAGACTCTTTGCTTCGGCTGTAAATTCAGTTGGTCGAACTTTTCTCGCGTCAAGAAGACGTTCACAGATTCCCCATCTTCCAACGTTAGTTCTGCCTGAATTTCCCAACCCAGATGCACTAAGCGCTCTAGTGTGGCAGGTGCGCTTGCACCTTCTGAAGACGTTTCAACCTCGATATCGTGAGGACGCAAGAAAGTCTCAGGCTGCGCGGCATCAAACCCATTGCTTTGAAAAAGTTGGGAATGGCTTGGCAACACGTTGACTGAACCAATAAAGCCCATGACAAACGGTGTTGCGGGATGGTCATAAATTTCCGCCGGACTGCCGACCTGCTCGACCTTGCCGTGATTCATCACCACTAATTCGTCAGAGACTTCCATCGCCTCTTCCTGGTCGTGGGTGACAAAGACCGTAGTGACGTTCACCTTGTCGTGCAGGTTGCGTAACCAGCTACGCAAATCTTTCCGCACTTTTGCATCCAACGCACCAAACGGTTCATCGAGCAGCAGGACATTTGGCTCGATCGCCAACGCTCTAGCGAGAGCAACGCGCTGCCGTTGTCCACCCGAAAGCTGAGACGGGTAGCGATCGCCAAAGCCACGCAACTGCACTAAATCCAACAGTTCATTCACCCGATCGGTAATGCGAGGCTTCTTCCATCGGGCAATTTCTAGACCAAAGCCAATATTTTGACGAATCGTCATGTGCTTGAACAGCGCATAATGCTGAAAGACAAACCCAACCTGGCGGTCTTGAACGCTTGCATTAGTAGCGTCTTTACCTGTCAGCAGAACTTTGCCGCTATCCGGCTTTTCTAGACCAGCAATCAGCCGCAGCAACGTCGATTTTCCAGAGCCAGACGGTCCCAGCAGAGCAACGAGCGAACCTGTTTTAATTTCAACGCTAACCTCGTCTACTGCTTTGAAACTGCCGAACTGCTTTGAAACGTTGTCAACGGTAATCCCCACTGCACGAACTCCTAGTCGCTATGAGATGAATTTACTGGAAAACCCAGCTCTTTGATTGAGATACCGTAGTTCTACCACAAATTGATGTGAGTTGGTCTTAAAGCCAACCAACTTCAAATTTTCCGAACATAGCCCGCTGGTATCCTTGTCTTGAAGAGTTAGTTTCAAAAAAACTGGCAGAGGCTTGCTACCCATCAGGATGGGGTCAGGCTTTGAGCGGTCGCTTCGGCAATGGGTTGGTGCGGTTCTTGCTCATCACTTGAGCGAGCCGAGGTAGACTGGCTGGCGATCGCGCTTTCATCGACTGCGCTTTCAGCATCCGCATTACGGTTCATATCCTCAAGCAGATCCTGAATAAATCCCGCTACTGGAACCGCCGTAAGCAGCCCCGGCAAGCCCGCAATTTTAGTGCCGATCAGTAGTGAAATAATGACCCAAATGGGTTTGAGTCCCGTGAAGCCACCCAAGACGCGCGGCGCGATCGCCTGATCGACCAACTGATCGATAACAGCGGCAGTCACAAGCGTTTTGACCCCTAATCCTAAATCTTGCGCTGCCACGAGCAAACTAATGAGTCCAAAACTGAGAACATCCCCGAACGGAATCAGGGTCATTAGCCCTACTAAAAGCCCAAGCAGTAAGCTATAGGGTACGTTGAGCAGAAAGAAGGCGATCGTCAACGCCGTACCCATGATCAACCCCATGGCTGCCTGCCCAATGAAGTAACGATGGAAATTATCTTCTAGCTGCTGACCAACGCGATCGCGATGTTTTAGCGGCACCCACCGGAACACCCCATCCCAAACCCGTCTCCCATCCAGCAGCAAGTACAGGGTCAGGACGATTACAAGTAAGCCTTCTGAAAGGCTACCGATCGCATCCAGCGTCAGCGTCAGCGTTTGATCAGCCAGCGCCTGCACTTCACCGGGAAGGCGATCGGACAATTGGGTAATCAAGCGGCTCAAATTGATTGGTAACCGACGACTCAGCGCCCACGCCTGAAACGTCTCAAGCTTTTGACTAATCGTATTCACCCAATCTGGCAATAGCGTCACAATCTCGGTTAATTGCGTCACCACGGTTGGAAACAGCGTCACCCCAAGCGTTACCAGCACAACCAGGCTAATGACCAGCACAATTAAAACGGCATAGCTGCGTTTAATACCACGCTCACACAAAAACTGCACTGGATAGTTGAGCACATAGGCTAAAACAGCGGAGAGGATAAAGATTGTGAAGAGCGGCTCAAAGTACTCCATAAGCTGGAGTAAAACCCAACCGTTGAGGACGATCAGCGGCAAGGCAAGTCGAGTCTTCAACCATCGCTTCCAGGGATCAGGCAGTGCAGGCATGAGTAGGGAGTAGGGAGTAGGGAGTAGGGAGTAGGGAGTAGGGAGTGGGGAGTAGGGAGTAGGGAGTGGGGTGTGGGGTGTGGATGGGTGACTGTGACTTGAATGATCGATTTATCAATGCATCTATCCGTTAGACATAAAAGATACTCGGATTTTGTGGTCGCCACAACGATCGCAGGTGTAACGATCGCCGATCTAAAGCAGTGAGCCGTATTTCTCTCACCCTACACCCTACACCCTGCCCCCAACACCCTCCTCCGGTTTACTGATTACCGATATCTATCTACCCGATCGTGGATCAAGCCCATCGCGCAAACCGTCGCCTAAAAGGTTAAAGGCAAGCACTGTGAGCGTAATCAACAAACCAGGAAAGAGCATTGTCCAGGGAGATGAGAGCGAATAGCCACCTTTGAACGCATCGGAAAGCATTGCACCGAGTTCGGGAGTCGGCGGTTGTGCGCCCAGTCCGAGAAAGCCCAGCCCTGCGGCTTCTAACGTGGCAGTGCCGATCGACAGCGTTGCCTGGACGACAATCGGGGCAAGGCTCGCAGGCAAAATATGATCAAGAATGATGCGATCGGATGTCGCTCCTAACGCTCTTGCTGCCTGCACAAATTCCTGCTCTCTCAACGACAGCACCATTGCACGAGTGAGGCGGGTGAAAATGGGAATTTGCACCACCCCAACCGCCACCATGACGCTTTGCAGGCTAGGACGGGCAACGGTGACGATCGCGATCGCCAATAAAATGGAGGGAAATGCCAGCAAAATATCCGTCAGCCAACCAATACAGCGTTCTAGCCAGCCTCGAAAGTATCCAGACAGTAGTCCCAGCACCAAGCCGATCGCCAAGCCCAATCCCACCGAGACGACACTGATCAACAACGATGTCCGAATGCCGTACCAAACCAGCGTCAGCACGTCCCGCCCCAAGGCATCCGTGCCGAACCAATGTGTGACCGTTGGCGATGAAAGCCGTGCCAGGTAATCGCGATCGGTCGTTGGATCATACGGATGCAGCAAGGGAGCCAGCAGCGCCAAGGCAATGAGCGCGATCGTCAAGACCAGCCCAATTCTGCCAGCCGTAGATTGCCAAAACCGCTGAAAGGTTCGCTGGGTAGTTTGGTGCATGAGAGAGAGGAGAGAGGGGTGAGGGGCAGAGAGCAGGAGGTAAAGCTCTAAGGAACAAGCATCTAATAACTCCGGTATTTCTCGTAGGGGCGCACGGCCGTGCGCCCCTACCGGCAAAAAAATTGTCGGTTTTATTTAATCCACGATCCTAAGCTCGATGCTTTGGCTTCTCGGCTTGATTTTACAGTCTCAAACATCCACTATCCGAGTGCAAAGCTATTCTTTCCGAGTTCCAAACTCAACGCTCCGAGTTCAGATCTCAACACTCCAAGTGCCAAACTCGACGTTCCGAGTTCAGATCTCAACACTCCAAGTTCCAAGCTCGACTTTTCGAGTGCAAAGCTTGACCTTTCGAGTTCCAAACTCAACTCTCTGAGTTTAGATCTCACTACTTCGAGTGCAAAGCTTGACCCTTCAAACTCAAAACTCAAAACTCCTCTCCCCTCACTCCTCTCCCCTCACTCCTCACTTAAACTGAATCCTGGGATCAAAAACGGCGTAGGACAGATCCACTAATAAGTTAATGAGGACGAAGGCGATCGCGATGGTGATGACTCCGCCCTGCACTACGGGGTAGTCTCGTGCCAGAATGCCGTCATAAATCCAGGAACCGATGCCAGCCCAGGAGAAAATCGTTTCGGTGAGAATGGCACCGCCTAACAGCGTGCCGAACTGTAAACCTGCGATCGTCGTGATGGGCAGCAGCGCATTTTTGAACGCATGTCGCAGGATGACCCAACGTTCCGGTAGTCCTTTCGCGCGGGCAGTGCGGATGTAGTCCTGGGATAACGTCTCCAGCATGGCGCTACGGGTGATGCGCGCCAGAATTGCCAGCGGAATGGTGCCCAGCGCGATCGAGGGCAAAAGGAGATGTGCCAGGACATCCTTCAGAGTCGCTCCGTCTAGCCGCAGCAAGGCATCCAACACATACAACCCCGTAAGCGGTTGGAAGTTAAACCCAGCATCAACGCTGATCCGTCCGCCGGGTGGTAGCCAATGCAGATGGATGGCAAACAGGTAAATTAACAGCAAGCCTAGCCAGTATACGGGTAGCGAAACGCCCAGCAACGAGCCTGTCATCGTCAGGTTGTCTAGCCAGCGATTTTTGTGGACGGCAGCCAGAATGCCAGCAGGCACACCTACCAGTAGCGCTACTAGCATGGCGGCGATCGACAGCTCTAACGTCGCGGGAAAACGAGTCCGAATCTCATCGGCGATGGGAATACCGCTCGTGATGCTGATCCCCAACTCGAAGTGAAGTAAGTCATTAAGGAACGTGAGGTACTGAGTCATTAACGATTGGTTCAACCCAAGCCGCTCCCTCAACGCAGCCAGTTGTTCGGGGGTGGCTCGTTCTCCGATTAAAGCGACGGCTGGATCACCAGGAATGAAGCGCAAAAGACCGAAAACCAACAAGGTAATGCCCAGCAAAACAGGCAAGAGACCGAGCAGTCGTTTGACGATATAAAGCCACACAAGCGGTTGACCAAAGGGCGTAATTGATGTGGTTAGTAGTGACGGCTTCTGTGACTTCAGTGTTACTGAGTCTGGCAGTTGTCGGCTGATTCTAAACCATTTCTCAGATTGGGATACAAAACCTCTACCTTCTAAATTTCGTGGCTCGGTTCAGGCTTGGGCGATCGCTTCGGGCCTTTGAGCTAACAGCGCATCGTCACAGTAAGCGTTTGCGAGGGGCGATCGATAGCCGTCTGGTGTCCAAAGGATGGGGAAGAAGCTTTCATCCATTTCTTGGGTTCCCATGCGACGATAGCGGCTGAAGATATAGCCGTACCCAACGCCAGGGGGTTGAAAGCACGCACCCGCAGGGAACGTACTAACCGCAAAGCTACGGCGCGTTTTGTCGGTTGTCGTGTTGCGTCCAGAGCCATGCCAAAGGTCGCCATGCAGAAACACACAGCCACCGGGCGGCAGTTCGATCGCCACAAGGCTTGGTTGGGCGACACCTGCTTCTGCGGCTGCCTGCCAGAGCGGTTGGCGGTAATCGTCTTTGGGCGCGTGCAAAAACCGTGGTTGATCAGTACAATCCCACCGATGGGAGCCTGGAACAACTTCAAGGGTGCCTGCGGACGCGATCGCATCACTCAGCGCAATCCAGCAGGTGATCATCGTTGAGGGCGCAATGCAAGAGGCATAAGTATTGTTGCGATGGAAGCTCACAGCAGGAGCATCCGGCGGTTTCAGCCAGCAGCTATCCATCGCAAAGCGTCCACCCGTCCAGCCTGCGAGTGTGGCATTGAGGCGAGCGATTTCGGCAGCAAACGAAAGGCTGGCAACGGTGCGATCGCACCGCCAGAGTCCGCTCATTTGGCGGGTGGCATTGGGTTGGCTTAGCCCCGGTCGTCCGTGCCATTCATCGGGATAAACTCCCGTTTCTAGCTGCGTGGCGAAGAGAGGATCAAGGCGATCCACAAGGCGATCGACCAACGCCTGTGTCAAAAAGCGCTCCAAAACTAGAAAACCTTCAGTTTGGAACTGGCTGCTTTGCGCCTCAGTAAGCTGAATAGGGTGATGAGTCATGGAATTTGGTTGAACGCCCGAACGATTGATGCCTACCTAACGAGTCGCTACTAGCGATGCTGGCAGAGCATCCTGACAATAATCTGCTAAAAATGGGGTGCGATACCCATCCTGTTGCCAGACGATCGGAAAAAAGCCCTCATCCATCGTGTCGTCGCCATAGCGCTTGTAGCGACCGGGAAGATAGCCACCTTGAACGTAAGCCCCAGTGGGTTTGAAGCGGGCATTGGCTGGCACATGCGCCACCACCAGACTGCGACGCACGGTATCAGGCATCAGGTTTTTGTTGGAGCCGTGCCACATGTGCCCATGATGAAACACACAGCTTCCTGCCGACATTTCCAGCAGCGACACAGCGGGTTGCGTGATGCCGACCTGCTGCGCTGCTTGTTCCATTGCGGCACGATAGCCCTGATTCACCGCATGGAACTCAGTCACTGCGTCTGAAAGTGTCCAGCGATGAGACCCCCGCACATACTCGATCGTGCTGCCACCAGGGATCGCCTGACTGAGCGCAATCCAGCAAACTACAATGTCTTGAGGCGTATGGTAAAAGTTGTACATGGAATCCTGATGCAGCGTTGTCTCTGAGGCACCGTAGGGTTTCATCCACAGGCTATCTGACATCAACCGCGACCCTGACCAACCGCCCAGCTCGGCGCTCATCTGTCCAATTTTGGCAGAAAGCACGACAGACGCAAGGGCACGATCGCTTTTCCACACATTACTCATTTGTGCCGATGCGTTGGGCAGCCCCAAGTGAGGGTTCCAATACCACTCATCGGGAAACACACCCGTTTCAAATTCGCCAGCAAACAACGGATCAATCCGTGCCACCAGTTGTTGGACGATCGTATCACTCAATAAGTTTTCGACAATGAGAAAGCCGTCATCATGAAAGCGAGCAACTTGGGCTTGCGTTAGCAAAGACATCGCTAGCAATTATCTGTACAGCATTGTTTAAAACTGTATCGCAGCTTGTCTTTTTTGACCCATCTCGCACATCAGTTTTAAGGCTAGATAGCCTTAATGCATCACATCTCTACGGAATGTAATAAGCATGACAAATTATCGACTCAAATAAGTTAATATGACAAGCTGGTTTTTTACTCGGCGACTTGGGAGCAAACCACTAAGGCTAGGCTCTTGGTAGGAAGGCTCTAGTCAGCTTCGTGTCATTAAACCAGTTGAAACTCGTAAAACTACAGCAATTAATTGAAGTGAAATGATGACTGAACCCTTGAATCTTCTAGTGATTCGACATGAACCATGCAGCAGCCTGGGTATGTTAAAAACTGCCGTCAAAAAAGCAGCTCTTCCCTTTCGCTATTTGGATATTTCTCAAGGAGCGGTCTTATCAGAACCCATCACACACTACTCTCATATTGTCATTTTAGGCGGTGCCATTAGCGCTTATGAAGACGATCGCTATCCTTTTCTTAAAACGGAGTTTAAGCTGTTAGAAACCGCGATCGCACAGCAAATTCCACTTCTGGGGATCTGTTTAGGCTCTCAAATTCTAGCGAGAGTTTTAGGCGCAGACGTTTATCGCGGCGAGTCTGGTCGAGAGGCGGGTTGGTGTGACATCCAGCTAACCGATGCCGGACAGCAAGATTTTCTCTTCCAGGGTTTCCCAACCCGCTTTAAAGTTTTTGAATCCCATCAAGATACGTTTGCACTGCCGTCTCAATGTGTCCATCTAGCAACCAGCGGCATGTATCCAAACCAGGCGTTTCGCTATGGCAATTCAGTCTGGGCAATGCAGTTTCACCTGGAAATTGACGAACATGTGCTGACCGATTGTGGAGCCGTCATTGAACAGGAACTTGAGGACAGCCAGATCCATGACACGACGCTGGCAAAACTGGTGGCAGAAGCATCAACAAATTCGCCCTTAGTCGCACCGCTTGCCGATCGCTTTATGCAGCAATTTCTTGCCGTGAGTACGTGTCAGCTTCAGCCCTCATAACGAGCCACTATACGGATGCGATCAAGCACCACCGTACGGACTTAGCTTAAAGGAATTTTATATAGCGCAACAATTGGTTAGAGATCTTAACGTGCTGCTAACGCCTACCTGCTGGGCGATCCCCGTTTTGAAATCTACATCAAGCCAAAAATAACGCCTTTGCCATAGCCAACAGAATGAAGAAGAGCGATATTAAATGAGGCAGGAGACCGCTTCTTTTGACAGTACGCCAATCTCATTTATTCACTCTTCGGCTACTCCGAGAACTGGCACTTTAAAGCTTAATTGATTAGCAAACCTGATTGGTTTACTGAGGTATTGCATCTCGCCGCTTGCAATCTACCTTAACAAAAACTAGAACGGTTCCAACGTGCAGATCTAAAATTTTAGAAGGATGGCTTTGTTATGTCGTTATTATCTGATTCAAGTTTAGAAGAATATGCTCGTCAGTGTACTTTGAAACGACAGCGCTATGAAGATTGCCTTCATCAAGCTCAGCGGAGTGATTCGTGTAGAGACATGGAGCAAGTTGGAGCGCTGGCTCAGACTGCTGAACAAAGAGAGTCTGTTAACGATCATTCCATAGATAGATGCGATGACCAAAACTCACGAAGCTGTGTGGCTGATTTACTAGAAATATCTGTTGATCCGTTGGGTTGGGATGACAAAGATTCGGTTATAGATGAGACAAGGAATGCGATTGCTCAAGAGCACCAGTGGCAAAACAATCGCTCACAAAGACCACATCAAAGCGTTACTAATTCAATTGGAAAAAGCACTTATCATGTGAGCTATGGTGCTCCTTGAGTGTATCGGCACCGTTGACTGTTTGGTTGTGCTTTAACTACGTGGTCGTCTTTTGTCGGGACGTTACATGTAACGTCCCGACAAAATGTTTCTACGCTAACCTAAGCTGCCTAGCTGTGCCTTTGTGATACTGCTGAACTGTATTGCTAGATACAAAGTCAGTGATGTAGTTGCGTCTCAATGGGAAGAGTAGCTTTGGTAGACGTTGCTCGTGCCTGAGCCAACTTCTGGATTCCTGGACTCAACTCGTCTTTTATTTGATTTGCAGCAAGGCAATGAAATTGCCCGCAGTCTCAGCGGTTGTCTGGAACCAGAGGCGATCGCGCGTCGAGTTACCGATGGCATGGTGGCAGAGTTTGGCTGTGCGTTTGCCCGCATCTGGCTAGTCGAACCCGATCGCACTGCGTTGAGTTTGGTTGCCTCTTCTGGCATGTATACCCGTATTGACGGCTCGTTTGCCAGAGTGCCGATGGGTGCATTTAAGGTAGGTAAAATCGCTCAAAATGGGATTCCGTTTTTGAGCAATGCGTTAGCTAACGAAACCTGGGTGCGCGATCGAGACTGGGCGATCGCAAATGGGATTCATGGCTTTGCTGGCTATCCGTTGACAGCAGGTGGCGATGTGGTTGGAGTGCTAGCAGTTTTCAATCGTCAGCCCATGGCTCCAGAATTTCTGGAAGTCTTACAGAGCCTTTGTGCTACAGTCGCGATCGCCCTGGAAATTGCGCTGCATTATCAGCAAGAAAAACACGCGTGGCAGCAAGAAAAGCAAGCATGGCAGGCGGCTCCTAAGCTTTATTCTGCGAGTCGTAGTCCGTTGTCTGAGCAGCTAGCGAGCCTTTTAGCCACTGTGCGCCCTACACTCGTGGGCACCGAAATCCCCTTATCAGCACCGCTCACGTACCTGTTTCTGCGGGCAGCGGAAATCTTGGGCGAAATGAAATGCATGTACTGCCGCCTCACGTATGGTGCTGCATCCATTTCTCTGGAAGCGATGGCATCGTCTCTCATGCCCAAAGTACCGCCTCATGGCAAGAACAGCGCCTCGCCCTTTAGCGAACTCTTGTTTGCCGTAACCTGTTTGGGGGGACGTTTACAAAGCTATGCGGGTACAGATCAGCGTGCTGTGCAGGTTTTGCTCACAGTGCCCTATCCTGGCTGCGTACTAGGACCCCGCTTGCACATCCAGTGCGTCTCACCCGTCTTACAAATGGCGTTTATGCATCTAGCCTACCTGGCAGGCTTGACTGTCTGTGAGACGGCAGACGATACAGCCGTGCCTGTTCTGATGGATGCTTCTTCCCTGATGGAAACATCTAACCCGCTTTTGTGGGTGGAGACGCAGGCTCAACCAATCCCCAAGCAGGCAAGAGCCAAGCTTGATTTGACGATCGCCCCTGCCCAATTACGTGCTGCTGTGGAAGCCGTAAGCCAAGGAGAAACCTGGGGCTTGACTTTAAAACCAGACGCAGACACAAAGCGGCTTTCTGAGCGCGAACAGGAGATTATGACGTTACTGGCTGAGGGCTTGCGCGATCGTGACATTGCCAACACGCTGCACATTAGCGAACGCACCGTCAAATTTCACATCAACAATCTCCTGGTGAAACTCAACGCCAAGACTCGGTTTCAGGCACTGTATCAGGTGACGCGCAATGGTTGGATTAATCTTGATGCGTAAGCTTGACCAGCTATGAGCAGTCAGCCATCAGAGTAGACATTGACCACTGATTACTAATGACCAAGCTCATAGACACAGACACCCTCTCGAACGTAACCGACTAGCCTCATTACTCTGGTGCAGCGCCTTAAAACTTTGTTCTGGCAGCAATCTCAAAGCAACTGAACCCACAAATACTGATCCAAACCCTCAAACACCCGTCTTCCCCTATTACTCAGTTGCATAACGATTGAGATCAGCAGCGGCGAGTAACCTTTGCATCCCAACCAGCCATCTTCATTGTGCCGCTACAACGATTTGTTATCTTGCCGTCACAGTCGTTTGCTAAGCGGGAAATCCTAGAGCCTTGAGAATTAGGGGCAACAGTTTGCTACAAGCTTCCGCAATTTTGGCGGTGTCAGGCAGACTCTTCAACGTTGCATCAAACATTTTCATTGCTTTGCGTGTGATTCCTTCGCGCTTTGCGGGTTCCTCGGTCTGCTTCGCTTCGGCAAGGGCTTGCACCTGTTCAAGCAGATCGGACTTGTCTGGATCAGGCAAGCTTGTATCGGCTTGAAGCGCCTGTTGCAATTGGGTTAGGAGTGCTTTGAGCTTTGGTTGCGCTGATTCAGATGAGTTGGGTAACTGGCTGATGGCATTGGTGACATTCCCGCTGATCGTACCAAGGTTAACAACGCCATCACCGCTGACCAGTCCACTGATATTGGCACTGTCACCCGCATTAATATTGATGCTTCTGTTTTCCGTCACGACCAACTCTCCTTGGATTACCTGAATGGTTTCGGCTTGGATTGTAGAGTGATGAGTGCCAGTTTGAATAAACTGCTCGATCGTTCCCTTGAGTGTCCGAATCTCGGCATCCTGTTCTGCTAATTGCATTTGAACGGCGATCGGAAGCTCTTTTTTAATCTGAGCATAGCTAGCAAAATACTCGTGGCTCAACTCTGATTTATTGGCTCCGGATGTGGTGGTAAAGCGGAGGTTTAAGCCATTGTTCCCCCGTCGTTCGATCGCCACTTTGCTGCAAACTGGCAGACATCTGGCACAGCACCCAGCATTGAGCATTCTCCGAGGCTGCCTTCAGGATGCTCGATACAGCGGTGTGGTTGCTTTGTAGCAGCGCACCCTACACGAGCCGCGATCGTACTTGTCCCGTTGATCTCTCTGCCTAAAACAGCACCCAGTATTGGGCATTCTCCGAGCGAGATGCATTTAGGACACCCCCCGCAACGATGCGTCTACTTTTTAGCAAGGCACTTTAAAAGATCTAACTTATTAACCTCTCCCATTCAGCAATACAGTCCTCAAGCCATTCCATTTTTCTTCTAAAGTCGATGAATTCATGCTCTTTTTGGCTCTCCTGACTATCCGATGATAAGTGAAACCTATAAGTCTCCTGGCAAGGGTTTCAGCGCTCACACAAGGCTAATTTTGTATCTTGAGATACAGTTTCAACCGCAAACCCAGGAGACCCCTCGCTTACATCTCCAGCATGAGCAGGAACTCGACGGTACTGATTAATTGATGTCATATAATCTTTAAATGTCAGCTCGTTGCTAAATATGCCTTCAAAAATACTCCACTCTTTTTCAACGATTTCTGTTAGAGCTTTGAAATAGATATTGACCTTTGATGAATTGAACAAATCTCCATATGTGAGTTGATCGACCTTATTTTTATATTTCTTGTTATCATTTTTCAAATAAATCCAAACTACGTCTCGCGCAATGCTAGGCTTTTTATAATGCCCTATGATTCCTTTCCGGACAGTATCTCTTAACTTAAGCTCCAAATCATTTACTCTTTGAGATATTTCTCGACGTTTTTCTTGAATATCAAGATCTAGTTTCTTATAGCGATTTCGGCTTTGCAAATACTGTTGAATTGCGTCTATTTTGAAGTCATAGCCGTCTCCACTTTGATTGCGTGAGATGATCCCATATCCTACAAGGTGAGCTACGTATTGCGGAGAGTCTTTTGCTAAAGAACTGAAAAAATCTATATCTCCTAGAGCCAAAAACTTAAGCATAGTGTATTCATCCTTATAGAAATCTGTGAGAACTTCTAAAATCATGCCCATGTAACTTGTGGCTTTATTCTGCTCAAACTCTTTCTTAGCTCTTACGTACATTGACCTATCAACCTGGACAGGAATCGCTCCTTTAACTGTTTGATATATCAGGCTGCAAACTTGGCGCATGAGAAAAGGGTGCCCACCATAATCCCCAACAAGTTTGCTATAGATCACTTCGTCAAAGTTCAGCCCTAGAAATCTTCCCAGTTTCTCAATCATTTCGCGGGTTTGGGAAACATCAAATCGTTCTAAGTATTCGACTGAGACTGATTGAAAAATTGGATTGTCGTTTCCTTGAATTTTTGGAGACTCAATACACGTTGGATTAGTGCCTACTATCATGTAAGAAAACACATCGTCTAATTCATTAAATATTGACTTCAAAGCCCCCCAAAAGAAAACAAAGTCGAGTCCTTCTTGCCAATGTTTTACACTTGCTGTATTGAATGTAATTCTTTCGATTTCATCAAATACAAGGAGTACTGGCTTTTTCCCGAGCTGTTCATAGATTTTAAGAAGATCCTTTTTAAAGACTACTGAAGCATCTTTTTCTGTGTATGATTCTGAAGGACTTAGGATACCTTTTAGCTTATTTTTCGTCTTGTATTTATCAACTAAGCGCTCTAGTACATAATAAAGACACTCGTTCCATCGACGTTGCTGAAAACTAACATCATCACAAGGAATAAAAACAGATGGGGAACTGAATCGCTCCATCTGCCTTTGAACTGCGAATATAAGTGAAGTCTTTCCTGATCTTCTCAGCCCAAACACGCCTGAATTCTCATGGGAGAAATGTCTATTGCCCAATTTGTTAATCAGGTCAGTTCTACCAAAAAAGTATAGATCTTTCTTTAACGGTGATGTGAAATCAAAAAGATCTCGCTCATAGAAACTCGCTCTGAACTTATTTCTTAGAAAGTAGGAGTCTTTACTTTCCAAAAAATCATTGTAAGAAAGCAGGTACAATCACCTGAGATTCTTTCGACTCTCTAAGAATTTTTCTGATTTCTACCTCAATATTTATATCTTTGCTGATTAAAATGCTACATATTCTCTCTACTCTCAAAGCTTGATATTTATTAAGGATAGAGCTATGCAATGTATCAATAGCGTCTATAGATCTTGCCTGAAAGGCTTTATAGGGACTGAAAATTACTATGAGTTCTCTTTCAAAGCCAAACATCTCCTTGTATATTAAGGTTGCCTTGATTAAAGCGTACCTATAATGACTTCCTTGCAGACCTATTTGCAACGTTCCTGCGCCAGTTACATACCATTCTTGGGCTAGCTTTCGCATTATCTCCCACTCGTCAGGTTGAAAACTTGACTGATGATCGTAAACAATGGCATGCATTCCGGGCTGTTGCTCAATCATGGTAGTAACTGCTCGTTTCTTTAATGCTAGCTTGAACGTTCTGATATGCAAAACTGGGACAGCGATAGGTGTTCCCAGACCATAGGTTAAGCGGGCTTATCAACCAATCTTGAAGTTCACCTTACTATTATTAAAAGCGCAATTTACGAGTAGCACTTCTACTTAGATGGATAGGCAAAAAGTCGCTGTGTAGCACCTCATTAACCTTAGGTCAAAGAACTTTGTGTTTGTTCCACCATAGATGTTGGCTACTATCGGGATGGTTACGCCGTTTAACTGGACACGATGCGTTGTAAAAATTAAGCAACCTGGATCATTTGCTCCGAAGCCGTTTTTGTTGACGTTAATGAGAGTAACCGACGAAGATCGCTTTGCTCTTGATCACTCACCGATCTCACCCTCTCCTCAAACACCGATCGCGCAACATCATCATTCATTATCCGAGAATGCAAAATTGCTGCCCATTCTGTCGCTCGTTTGACCAACTCAGGCATCACCTGAATGAACGCTTGTACCTGTTCCTGCACGTCAAATGATTCGAGGAAATGCACTAAGCCAAACATTACTTCGGGGTGTTCACAGGCATCATCTAAAATCAGGTGTAGGCTGGGCAAATCAGAGGAATCGGGATTTTGAGCTAGTTTTTCTAAGGTTTGTTCAAACAGAGCAACTTCATCAGGCGATCGCAGCAAGTGATTGGCTTCTAGTACTTCAATCAGTGGATTCTGACTCATACAGGATTTTCCTCCTTTTCAAAAACACCAGTCCAAGCCGATTGGTTCAGTTGAATGATTGCCCGTAACCCGCGCCTGATTGTTTCTGCATAAACACCCTCCCGTTGATAGAGCGATCGCAGATCCTGCATTTCTTTAGTAAGGACTTGTCTAGGCAAAAGGTTCAAATCTGGAGACTGCCCATAGGAAAGCGTTTGCCGATGGCGACCCCCTCCCCTGGTACGGGATGCTCCATCATGATAGCAATTCCCATATTGCGCGTATAGCCTGACACTTTAGCCACCATGTAAGCGTTGGACGGCACATGATGTGGAGTCAAATTATCACCTCTACGCCCTAGTTTTAGTAACTCTCCATAGCGTCCTACCGTTCCTTCACCTGCCAACAACCTAGAGATACTATCTTCCTCCAATACACCACTGATTTTCAGCCATTCATAAATTTACACCAGGGGATAGGCTTTGATTTTTTCATGCTGAGATAGTTTTCAGCCTTCCGGGTTGATTGGATGGCTAAAACTCACTGACAATCTTCCAACTACACCCTCACCGATAACTCAAGGCAGGATAACTATTGCTTAACCAGCTTTAACCTATTAGGTAATCACCGTCGGCTTCTCCATGCTTGTATGGGTGTGGATGCCAGCAATAGTATCTGCGATCGTGATGAGGTCAGCGAGCGCCTGCTGCGGATCAACTTGATGCTTCGCGATGTTGGGTTCGTAGCTTTCCAGGTAAAGCCGTAGCGTTGCGCCCTGGGTGCCCGTGCCAGAGAGCCGGAACACAATGCGAGAACCGTCTGTAAAGCCGATACGAACGCCTTGATTGGTGCTGACGCTACCGTCGATCGGGTCGGTGTAGCTGAAGTCATCCGTGTATTCGACTTCGTAAGCCCCAAACTTTTTGCCCTTCAGCGTGGGCATTTGCTCGTGCACCCCTTTCATGAGAGTGGCGGCGCGATCGCTGTCTACGCCTTCGTAATCATGGCGCGAGTAGAAGTTGCGCCCGTACTGCTGCCAGTGTTCCGTCACAATCTGCTCAACCGACTCTTGCCGCACTGCCAAAATGTTGAGCCAGAACAACACTGCCCACAAGCCATCTTTTTCGCGCACGTGGTTAGAGCCTGTGCCAAAGCTTTCTTCACCGCAAAGCGTGACCTTGCCTGCATCGAGCAAATTGCCAAAGAACTTCCAGCCTGTCGGCGTTTCATACGACTCAATGCCAAGGCGTTCAGCCACACGATCGGCTGCCTGACTCGTCGGCATTGAGCGTGCAATGCCTGCCAGCCCGTCTTTATAGCCAGGAACCAGTTTGGCGTTGGCTGCAAGCACCGCGAGGCTGTCGCTGGGGTTGACAAAAAAGTGACGACCGAGAATCATATTGCGATCGCCGTCTCCATCTGAGGCTGCGCCAAAATCTGGTGCATTGTCGCCGAACAGCACCTCAACGAGGTCGTGGGCATACACCAGGTTAGGATCAGGATGCCCACCACCAAAGTCTTCCAGCGGGATACCGTTTTGCACAGTACCAGCAGGTGCGCCTAACGTCTTTTCAAACAAGGCATGAGCATACGGTCCGGTAACGGCGTGGAGGGAATCCATGCACATGCGAAATTGTCCGCTGGTAAGAAGTTTGCGGATGCGATCAAAGTCAAACAGCGACTCCATCAGTGCCGCATAGTCAGCGACCGCATCAATCACCTGAACAGTGCTGTTGCCCAGGGGGAAACTGCCGATCGTGTCCAGATCAATATCAGGCGCGTCCAGAATTTTGTACTGCGCGATCGTCTTGCTGTGGGCAAAGATTGCCTCTGTCACCTTTTCGGGTGCCGGACCGCCGTTGCCGATGTTGTACTTAATGCCAAAATCTTCTGTCGGACCACCCGGATTGTGGCTGGCAGACAAAATAATGCCGCCAAAGGCATGATTTTTACGAATCACACAAGACGCAGCGGGCGTAGAAAGGATGCCTCCCTGCCCCACTAACACCTGCCCAAAACCATTTGCTACTGCCATCTTCAAGATGACTTGAATGGCTTCGCGGTTGTAATAGCGACCGTCTCCACCCACAACCAGCGTTTGCCCCTGAAACCCTTCTAAGCTGTCAAAAATAGACTGAACAAAATTCTCCAGGTAATGCGGTTGCTGAAAGGTAGGTACTTTCTTACGCAGCCCAGAGGTTCCAGGCTTTTGGTCAATAAAGGGCGTAGTCGAAACGGTTTGTATACTCATGCAAGATCCTTTAAAACTGCCGCTATACCAACTGGGGCATCGCCACTGATGTCAATCAGCAGTGATCCGTATCGTGTGTGCGATCGCACTGATGCACTTCAAATCATACGTCGCAGTGGTTAAGAGATCAGGTCACTGGAGGATAGCAGTAGTGATCACTTCACAACAGTAACGACCGTGCCCAGCGTCACCTGCTTAAATAGCTCTTCCACGTCTTTGTTGTACATGCGAACACAGCCGTGAGAAGCCGCTCTACCGATGGAGCGCGGGGTGGGCGTACCGTGAAACCCAATCCAGTTTTTGCCGTTTGTCCAAAAGCCAATCCAATAGCGACCGAGCGGATTTTCGGGATCGCCACCGGGAATCACGACTCCTTTTTCCAATGGATGCACCCAAGTCGGATTTTTGATCATCTGCTTGACTTCATAGGTGCCCATAGGAGTTTCCCACCCTGGACGACCGACCGCGATCGCGTAACTCTTAACAGGCGTATCCCCCCGATAAAGAGTGACCTGACGACGACTCAGGCGGATTTCCAGCCGCAGCACTTGGGTATCAACATTGACAGGCAGTAGCCTTGGCTCAAAGCGCAAATCTGGATGAAAACCTGGATCAAGATATGGGGCTAAGGCGGCTGGAATTTGCAGTTGACTGGGTGGTGTTAGCTTTGCCGGATCAGACGGCGCTAAACTCTCCGGTCTCAGTGATGTTGGCTTCTTGTCTTGAGCCGTTGGCTGAGCAGCGGCGATCGCAGAGGATGCCTGATCCGCCAGCGAGACTGATGGCACTGCTAAAAAACTGATTGTTAAGAGCGCACGCGCTAATTTGCGCATTGGTTGAACTGACGGTTGCAGCATGACGAAAGCGGAGGCTCAGGAGACTACTTCGATGAAAACAAGAGAAGAGACGACTGGCAATACACCTGTGGTAGAAGAGTTTTGGCAAAAGCAGCCGTTTGTGCTGCTTATCTTTTCACAAAAAATGATTAATCTACCCGACCACTCATCATATGCCATTCTTCAGACCGATGCTTCCTTACCGCAGACGCTTGATTATAGCCAAGAGAGGCGATCGACAAGGGATGTATAGGATGAAGCCGAAGGATGCTTTCAAGCTGCTTAAAGATACGGTGACCGAGTGGAGCGAAGATAAGGTGTCGCTGTGGGCAGCAGCATTGGCATATTACACGATCTTCTCGTTAGCGCCCTTATTGTTGATTGCGATCGCGATCGCAGGCATTGTATTTGGAGAAGACGCTGCACGGGGCGAAATTGTCGGGCAAATTCAGGGGCTGGTAGGTAAGGAAGGGGCAACCGCCATTCAGACAATGATCCAAAACGCCCATCGTCCAGGTTCAGGAGGCACGATCGCAACCATCGTCGGGATTGCCACGCTCTTGTTTGGGGCATCCGGCGTGTTTGGGCAGCTACAAGATGCGCTCAATGCTATTTGGGGTGTGAAGCCGAAGCCAGGACAGGGTATCAAAAGCTTTATTCAGACTCGCTTTCTATCTTTTGCAATGGTGCTGGTCATTAGTTTTTTGCTGCTGGTCTCTCTGGTGCTTTCGGCAGCGCTGGCAGCGATCGCCACCTTCTTCAGTCGCTTCATGCCAGATCTGATGATTCTGGGTCAGGTGTTGAATTTCGTCATTTCATTCGGCTTTATTACGCTGCTATTTGCCGCCATCTACAAATTTCTGCCTGATGTGAATGTCGCCTGGAAAGACCTGTGGATCGGTGCTGCAACAACCGCATTACTATTCAACATTGGTAAGTTTCTGATTGGGCTTTACCTGGGCAGTAGTGGTGCCAGCTCAACCTATGGGGCAGCAGGCTCACTTGTTGTTATTTTACTGTGGGTCTTTTATTCGGCTCAAATTCTGCTTTTTGGCGCGGAGTTTACACAGGTCTTTGCCAAATATCGTGGGTCTGAAATCACGCCTAGCGCCCATGCGGTGCGCATTCCGCAAGCAACTCAGGCTCAAGCAGAGATGCCTGTCGATCACGATGCTGCTGGACAGAAGGATCATGGCACCACCTCAGTGACACCTGAACAGTCAACATTAACCCGCCCACCAGCCCACTCCCGCAAAACAGGCTCGATCGCGGCTCTATTAGGCTCTGTTGTCATGCTTGCTGGCACTGTCCGGCGATCGTCTCAGCGCTCACATCGTCGTCGCAGGCGTTAAAACCTCTGCCTCTCACCGACAGCCCAGACTTTCTCGTGTCACAACGCCTGTCGCTGGGTTTACCCCGTCGGCACGTTTACAGAGTTGAGCCAGAGCGTAGCGATCGAGAATGGCATCGGTAAAGTCAGCCCCTGTGATGTCTGCCTCTTCAAAAATACTGCTGGACAGCGTTGCCCCCATGAGAATGGCATTGGTCAGCTTGGCTTTGTAAAAGGTGACGCGATCGCCCAGCGCGTTTTCTAAATTCGCCCCGGTAAGATCGGCTCCTAAAAGATTGCCTTTCGTCAAAATCGCGCCCTTCATATTCGCGCCAGCAAAGTTTGTGCCTCGCATCTCAGCCGCCACGAACACGCCGCCAACCAGATCAACGTTGGCGAAGTCTCGATTGTCTAAATTGGTGTTGCTGTAGTTGATTGTTTTCGCTTGAGCGAGAGCCGGGGTTGCTCCTAGCAACACCCACAGCCACGCCAGCGCGATCGCTAATAAAACAATAAACGATCGTCTCATCAAGCTAGTGGTGGACAGTGGCATGTGTAGAATACCCCATTAGTTCGTCGGCATTGTCCAGTCGTCACCCAGGCGAATGGTCAAGTCAGATTCCAAATCGCCGGTCGAGTCTGCTTCAACCCTACCTAACCCTAGCAAACGTTTCAACGTGGCAGCACCACCCAGATCGCCCTGCTGTGCAATGATTTGGGTCTGGCTCTGCCTGTCAGACCAATCAGAGGAAACATAGACATTCACAAAACCACGTTTGGTCAAGTAGCGCCGAAGCTGATTAGCGGCATCGGGCTTACTGGAAGCGTTTTGAATCGCAATTTTAAGGTCGTTAGCAGCACGGATTTGGTCAGTGGTTGCCGTACCAGTCGCGATCGCATCCATGTTGAAGAACTGTTGCAGGACACGATCGCGCCCGCTAGGGTTCATGATCCAGTAGCTAGCGTTGAACTCAGTGGGAGTACTAAACCGCCCTGGCAGCATTACCATCTTAAAGTTACCCTGGCTCAGTTTGCGTCCAGCACTGGTCAGGGCAAGCAGTTCCTCCAGGCTCAAATTCGTGTCAATGTACTTTTGCATTGATGCCACTAATCCCGGCAGTTGGGGAATGACCATAGGACTGGTTATCCGCTTCAACAAGGCTTTCAGCAGCGTTTGCTGACGTTGAACACGCCCAATATCGCCATAGGCATCATGGCGAAAGCGGGCAAATTGTTCCGCCTGGTTGCCATTCAATGTTTGTAAACCGGGGGAGAGGTCGATTTTGAGCTTTTGGGTTTGGTCAACGTAGGACATGGGTGCTGGGACGTACACCTCAACGCCTCCTAAGCGGTCAACCAGCTCTCTAAACGCTGCGGTATCGACTCGTACATAGCGATCAATCGTGATACCGTTCAAAACACTGCTAACTGTTTTTGCTGCCAGTTCTGCTCCACCTCTAACGTTGGCATCGTTAATCTTCGTCACACCAACACTGGGAATATCAACTTGTGTATCGCGTGGAATCGACAGCAGCTTCACCGATTCGTCCGTAGGGTCTACCCGCAGCAGCAGCATCGTGTCGCTGCGCCCGTCAAACAATTCCTTTGAGCCTGGTTTGGCACTGGGAACTCGATCGATCCCCATCACCAAAACGTTGACTGGGCGACCCACCTGATACTGAAAACCAGATTGCCAGGAGTTGCCCGCTGACGGCGCTCCTTTTTGATTTGATGCCATGCCTGTTGGCAAAGGAAGGAAGAGCGCAAACGTGACACCGATCGCTGTCGAAATTGCTGCCACAGCGACTAAAGCTAAACGCTTGAGCATCCACCGGGCAGAAGAGTCTTCCTGGGAGGGTGGGTTGGCGATCGAGGGTGGCAATGAAACCGTAGAACTTAAATGCCCTTTAGATTGATCAGCATAATCGGGCTGCTGAACCTTCGCGCCTCTTTCAATTTGTGTCACTATGAGCGATCCTTCCTATTGAACTCAGGCAACCACAGCCCGTCCGTGCAGACTACCAAACCTAACTTGTCGAGCATTATAGCGTGCGCTCGCCTTCCACCTGATCAGCATCAAGACAGAGTTGCACCACAGACGTTTAGAAGCCGCGATCGAGCCGTGGGTTACCTGTTGCCGCCACATAAAATTCCTTGCCTGAGGCTTTCCTGATCAAACCCGGTTTGGCATGAAGAAAGAAAGAGACGCTCAAGCCCCCGCCCAAGAATCGCTACAGACTGCTGGTGCATCTACAGCCACAGCAGCCATTTTAACCATTAACAACCCTACACAAAGCGGTTTGAAGAAGCTGTGAAGAACCGTAATTGGCTCAATCTTTCGGAGTACGCCTTACTTGTTGGCGCGGGCATTGGCTCACTGGCATCTGTTGCCTCGCAGCAGATTTTATTTACAGCAGCGCCTGTATCGGCATTGCTGCTTGTCAATCTAGTCAACCGTCGGCGTTTGGAAGAAGCAACGCTGACACATACTGAAGTGTCTGTAGCGCAGCTAGACCAGAAACTTTCTGAGGATCTCGGTTCACTGCGGCAGCAAATCCAGGTGCTGCCGAACTTTTTAGACCTCGCCAGTCTGAGAAAATCTGTTCTACACGAAACGGCAGAAGGCACAGCAGGGCTTTCTCAAGACATTACCCAACTTAAACGCGAACTGGCAAAGCCTGAATGGCGCTTGCTGGCGCAAGAAGTGCGCCAGTTGCAAAGCAACTATACGGATTTAGCTGACTCTGTAAACGCGGTGACGACTTATTTGGGTCGCCTGAGTACGATCGATCGCGTCGATGACTTAGACTCAGCGCTCACCAAACTCAAAGCAGAACTATCTCAACTGCGGGGCAACCTTCAGAGCGTCAGTGAAGAGCAGCGCAACAACAATCCTCGCGTCATGCAGGATCAGATCAACCACATCAATCGTCGCCTGAACACGCTGCCTACACCGTTTGATGCCAGTGCACTCAAACAAGATGTGGATTCGCTGGTGAAGGTGCTGGGCGAAATGGTTTCGCGGCGCGAACTGGCTCGTTTGATGGCGCAAGTGGAGCAGATCAGCCAGCAGCAAGAAGTTCTCGACCAATCAGTGATGCCTATTAAGATGGCAACGACGATTTTAAAGAAACAGCTTGAGACGGTAACAACAAAGCTGAATCTCAGTGAGGAGGGCTTTGGGGCGATTTTAGAAGGCGGCTTGCTGCAACCCGATCCATCGATCGTGGAAGGACTCAAAGCCACGATCGGCGCTCTGGAACATCGCCTGAACCAGTTGCCGATCGCCACTGACCTGACCCATCTGCGATCGGACGTGCAGAGTATGGTCACAACCCAGGTTGGTCAGCTTCAGCAGCAGCTAGCAGGCGTACAGCAGTTCACCCACACACTCGATCATCAGCAAAAGACGCTCCGTGATTGGGTCAATCGTCTGCCGCATGTGCTCGATTCCACTGCCCTCGAAAGTCAGGTGAAATACCTTTCAGCGCGGGTAGAGTGGGCAGAAAGCAATGCGGTTGATGTGGAAGCACAAGTGGATGCAGCGGTGAAAAGCCATCTCGAAGACTTCGCCCAGCAGCTTCAAGCCACCGATGCTCCTGCTTATGAGCTGGTGTTTGATGTCAAAGGCTCCCAACAGCGGCAAGGGGAAGCGACCACAGGCTATAGCCGCAAGCTGCTAGAACAGGCGTTGGATGGCGCACAGGCACGGCTGATTGTGGTACATCCCTATCCCAGTTCGCAAACGCTGGATGAAGCGCTGATTCAAAAATTTAGGGAGTTTCTCGATCGCAGCGGCTGTCTGGATCTAGGCTGGGGACACCTGGGTGATATGAGCCAGGGGCGTAAGCCTCGATCAATCGATCGCCGCCGTTCGCTTGATCCCACTAAAAAAGGCTTCCTCTACAAAACGCTGAACCAGTTGACCCAACTGAAGCGGCAGTATCCCGATCAATTCCGCTTTAAGGTGCTGGGAACGGATGAGAATTTTTTAGTGTGCGATCGTAGCTACGCCGTTTTAGGCACTCAGTCTGTTGCGACTGCCAGCGCGGTTTTCCCTCAAGCTGCTGTTGGCTTACGCACAACGGATAGTACTGTGATTCAAGGTTTAGTGGATCGGTTTGACAATCCCTCTCTGGCTGCTGACGATGTGATCGCCTATTTCAACCGGGCTGCGACTCGCTATGACCTGGGCGATCGTCAGGGCGCGATCGCTGACTATACGGAAGTGCTCCGTATTCACCCGCAAGATGATGTGGCGTACAACAATCGTGGGTTGGCTCGCTACGACCAGAACGATCGACACGGTGCGATGGCAGACTTTGAGCAGGCGGTGCAGCACAATCCCGAAAACTTTATGGCTCACTGTAATCGCGGCTTTGTACGCTCTGAACAGGGGAATAAAATGGGCGCGATCGAAGACTATACCTTCGCGATTCAAATTAACCCAGACTTTGCCACTGCCTACTTTTATCGGGGCTTGGCGCGCACACGTCTGCAAAATAAATTGGGCGCGATTCAGGATTACACCGAGGTTATCCGGTTGAACCCGCAGGATGCGACTGCCTACTTTTATCGGGGACTCGCCTGCATCAAACTTGGGCATCGCTTGGACGCGATCGAAGACCTGCGCCAAGCCGCACAACTCTTTTCTGAGCAAGGTGACACGACCAACTATCAGCAAACCCTCAGCACAATCAAAAAGCTGCACAAAACGCTGGCGATCGCCACCTCAAGTCAGCCATTGGTAGCGAGTAAAGCCTGATGTGTTCCCAGGGTGTGTTCACCCCATTGGGTGAGCCTGCGCGGTGAGGGCGAGGGACATACGACCCAGTACTTTAGTAGGTATCAAGTGGCTCCGGAGGCTTTGTGATCTCTTCTCCGTCCAAGGCTGAATGTTTTGTAGCCCGTGACCACTAACCGATTGTCCGAAAAACCGCTGCTGCAAAATGGCTCCACTGGCATTCGTGTCGTCGAAACCCAAAAATTGTTAGCCCATTGGAATCTTTATGCGGGTGCTGTGGATGGTATCTTTGGCGCTCAACTTGAGCAAGCGATCAAAACGTTTCAGCGACGGGTCTTTCTGCCAGAGACTGGTGTCGTTGATGCGCTAACCTGGCGATCGCTCTATGCGGGTGCTCCGATTGAAATGCCAGTGCTGCAACGGGGTAGCACAGACAAAGCTGTCTTGCTGCTGCAAAAGGCGCTCCAGGCTAGTGGACAAAAGGCAGTCACACTAAATGGCATCTTTGACCATCAAACAGAAACTGCTACACAACAGTTCCAACTGCGGCAGGGACTCGTCGGTGATAGCATTGTGGCTGCCTGTACATGGCTGGCATTGAGCAAAATTACTCACTAAAGCCTGTCTCAATCGCTAGGGTTCCACGGATTGCTGATGCTCTAAACCACTATGGTCTAACCCATTGATGTAGAGTGTGCAGTATAAAGTGTAGGGGTGCCATCCTCATTCCTAGCTGCTGTTTTGCGCCACACTTTCAGCATGATGATAAAACTGGCTTACGTAAGTCGCTTGGGCGTTGTTTTGCTAGCAGGCGTGTTAACAGCCTGCGTTCAGTCGTCATCCGATCGCACCTCCACTGCCATCAGTTCGCCAACGATCTCTGCAACGCCTGTTGCTTCAAACCCGATCGCCAAAATTAGCGAAATCCGAAATCTACCGGTCTTTGTGCGCTTGCTTAGCGCCGCTCAAGAGCAGCCAGCGAAAGAAGGGATGGGGCTGCAATTCGGGGAAACCATTAGAACGCAGGGACAGGCACTGACCCAAATTGATTTAAACAGCGGGCTGGCGTTTCGTCTGGCTGGCGATGCCGTGCTGACGCTTCAACCCGACAATCGTCTCAATCTCAAGTCTGGCGACATGATTACCTGGGTGCAACCTGGTAAGAAAGTGCCGACAGAGATTGTGACACCCGTTGCGGTTGCTGGCATTCGCGGGACAACCGTTTTTGTCAAAATCCCGAAAGATCTCCAGGAAGGGGTGCTGTTTTTTGCGTGGGAAGGCTCTGTTGCCGTGCGGTTACCGGGGCAGACTGAAGACATACTGCTGAAAACAGCGGATGAAGTGCGCATTAAACCGGGCGATCGCGACATCCGTCAAATCCGTCAACGTGTACGGCGCATGAGCCGGACGGAATGGCGGCAAAAGCGGCAAAAGGATCCGTTGCTACGCAGCTTCAAAAAAGCAAAGATGTCAACACTGTCCATTATTGAACAAATTAAACCCGGACAAGTAACGTTACAGGCTCTTCCTAAACCGTCTGGAAAGCCGCAAAAGCCGACAGGCGATCGCCAGGCGAAGAAACAGGAACGAGACGATCGCGTCAAACAAAAGCCAGACAAAGCGGACAAACCCGACAAAGCACTCAAGCCGAAAAATAATCTCGCTGCCCGTAAACCGGAGCCATCTGGTAGAGATCCTAAGCCTCAACAGAAAGGCGATCGCGATCCAAAGCCTCTCAGGAACGATCGTTCCGATGCACTCAAGCCTAAAGCGCCCATACGCATTGAGAATCACTTCAAAAAGGACGGACATTCAGCATCCGACGAGCATCAGCATCCCAAGCGGAAGTCAAGTGGGCGCGATCGAAACCCCGATCGAGATGGTGAATAATGTGCTCAAATGTTCTGGAGCAAAGCAATACTCATATCCATCTTTAGCTTATGTTTGAATTGTTCGCTTGACGTAATCACTGCGGCTCTCCCGGCTTTGCGCTGATAAGACAACCTTATATCAAACTATCACTGGGTTTCAGCCGTCGATCGGGCGGCATTTTGTAGCCTTTCATACGATTTCAACCACAGATCCGGAAGAGCCATCACTGCCTAGTGAATTGAGCAGCAAGATGGTGTCTATGAAGCTGCTAAACTCTGACCGTGCCGTCATTGATATGCAAAAATTGACTGGTTATTGTCTAAATCCAAAGCATTCGGACGGACAACACAAAGCTCACGTCTTTCAAGTAGCACTGGGAATTGGATTAGAAGAGAAGGAGGAGCTGCGAGATGCACTTTTGCAGGCAGTGAAGACTGATGCTGCTGTTCCAAGTAAATCGAATCAGCATGGACAGAAATATATCATTGATTTCTTGATGACTCGACTAGAAAAAGAAGCAGTTATTCGGAGCGCTTGGATCGTACGTTACGAAGAAAACTTCCCTCGACTGATTACTTGTTACGTGTTGTAACGGAGGCACGAATGAATGTACCGATAAAGTTGTTGGATGTGATTGCATTGCTCGAAGATTTACCAGAGTTAGGACTTTACCGAGGGCAAGTTGGAACGATCGTTGAAGTGTATGAAACTGGGGTCTTTGAGGTGGAGTTCAGCGATACACGAGGACAAACGTATGCACTGGAAACGCTGAAGGATGAGCAACTAATGGTACTACACCATCAACCTGTTGCAGAAGGTGCATTGCTCTAAAGTCGATAAATCAAACACAAATTTGTTCCGAAACAAACGAATCTGCTCAATTTGATTAGCCGCCCCTTTGCTTCTATCTTGAAGGCTAACAATTTGCTTGTGATGTTCAAGCTGACCAAGAGGAACACTAAGCTATAAGCTGGTTTGAATTAAACCGTTAGCATCCTCAATGTCTCCAATCTGAAAGTGTTTGTGAGTATGTGTCCTGATTTAGTAGTGTTGAGAGATCTTATCTACACTACTAAATCAGCAAAACTATACTTTATTTCCGAGTGGCGTTTTTATCTCAATGTAGGCTTCAATTAAGCGCTGTTTTTTCTTTGAAGCCGTTGGTGACGATCGGTCTTAATGTTGCGTCTGGTGGTTTGGGAGCGATCGGATTAGGGACGATTGAATTGGGGACGATCGGCGATCGCTTTCGATACAGCGCACTATGAGGCAGGACGCGTAACACTTCATCCACCGTCGTTCTGCCCGTCGTGACTTTTTCGATCGCTGCCATCTGGAAGGATTGAAACCCACTCTCGCTCAGATAGCGATGAAGGTCGGTCATGCTACCTTCGTAAATAATTTGCCGCACCGTTGTGTCGATATTCAGCATCTCAATCAACGCCTCTCTGCCCAGATAGCCAGAGTTAAAGCAGCGAGCGCACCCCTTACCACGCTGCCATGCCGTTGGATTTGCCTGCTTCATATCAAGCCCCAATACGTTCAAGTCCCGCTCCGTAGGCGTGTACGGTTCCGCACAATGAGCGCAGATTTTACGCGCCAAGCGCTGTGCCACAATGCCCAGCAGCGCATCGCTAATCAATCCCGGATCGGGACCAATATCTTTGAGGCGCGGAATGGCGCTAGTGGCATCGTTGGTATGCAGCGTCGTCAGGACGAGATGCCCCGTAAGCGCGGCGCGAATTGCGGTTTCAGCAGTTTCATGGTCGCGCACTTCACCCAGCATGATGATGTCAGGATCTTGCCGCAAAATGGCACGGAGTCCGGCTGCAAAGGTCATGCCAGCAGGCTCATGCACTTGCGTTTGCGTAATGCAGGGCAGCACGTACTCAACCGGATCTTCGACCGTGACGACGTTGACGTGTTCAGTGGCGATCGCCTGCAAACTCGTGTAAAGCGTGCTAGTCTTCCCCGAACCCGTAGGACCTGTAAAGATCACCATGCCCTGCGGCTGCGCTAACCAACCTTTGTAGATAGCTAGTGCTTTATCGGAAAATCCCAGTTCGTCAATGCTAGAGAATGGGTTCTGACGAGGTAGCAGTCGAATCACCGCTTTTTCACCCCCCACGCACGGCAGTGTGCTGACCCGCATATCTAGCCCAACTTCTGCTTCGGTTTCCGAGACGTATTTCTCGCTGATGCGGGCATCTTGGGGGCGACGGCTTTCTGAAATATCCATATCTGCCATCACTTTAAGGGCGACGACTGCGCGACGACTGACCTCAAGCGGCAGCGTTGTAATGTTGCGAAGAATGCCGTCAATGCGGTAGCGTACTCTCAAACCATCCAGAGTTGGCTCCAGGTGAATATCGCTGGCACGGTTCCGCAGTGCGCCTGAAATCAATGTTTTGATGCGACCAATCTGGTCGGTGGCTTTCGACAGATGCAGCTCCGTCATCTTGCCGATGTTTTCTTGCTCAACTTCACCCGTCAGCGGGTTGATTGCCACCTCTGCATTGATCCGATTTTGGTCAAAGTTTTGAGACTGGAACCAGGCGCGGTAACTTTGCTCGGCGATCGCAATCACGTGAATTGCCATCGCGGTTTGCTCTCGCAGACTGGCGATCGCTGCCTCACTCAGCGCGACAGGACTCCCCAGGTAGTAACAATTGCGCCACAGCAGCAACGGGATCACAGGCGGCAACGCTCGCCGATCGAAAACCTGCTTGAGAAAGCGGTACGTCACCTCGCGATCGAGCAACTGAAGGTTGACAATTCCTTGGCTGTCTACGAGGAGATGGAGGGCTTCTTCACAGCTAAGGTCACGGTTTTTGAGTTGCTGCCAAGCCGAAGTGGAACTGGTAGAAGCCTGCATATTTTCCTAACGCAAAAAACCAACACTGTAAGACTGGAACTCGATCGCACGTAGTTCACTGACCCTGCGAGTACTACGTAGGCAATCATAAATTGGATCTGCTCGAAAGTGTATGCGCGTCTGATCAAGAACGATCGCGCCATCATCCCGATTGTAGAAGCTCCCTCTTTAGCAAGCCTCTCTCAAGCTATCCTTGCAACATTAAGGTTTTCTGATCTGATCGTTAACGCTGGTATTGATGACACCCCGTAATCCCATACGAGAAGCCTTTCACCTTTGGTTGTAGCGAGTGCTTTAAACGAGAAAGGATACGCCATCTGTGGGTATCCTTTCTCGTTCAGCGGTTGTTCTAGACAAATTGACCGTTCGATCGCTTCCGACGAATGCCAATCACCGATGGTTTGGGTGGTCCATCCGCTTGACCCTGAATGTTGCTGGGCCAGTTGCTACCGCGTGCAACTGTACGTGTCTGGTTAAAGAGACTGCCATCTAGCGCCAGTAGCTCGATCGTCCGGCTCAAGGTCGTGTTGGGCGTAAACGGGCAATCTTCGCCAGGATGCTGCACTGCCAGGATGAGGGTATCTCCTATAAAGGTTGGTCCCGTCATTTCGCAGCGCGTTGGACCGTAGGCAAACGGCACTACTCGACCCGCATCAGCACCCGTAGTGGGAATGTAGAACAGCCAGTTGTTGCCAAACACGCCCGTAAAGGCGGAAACATCGCCCGTTCTGGTGTGGTCGATCGTATTTATTGCGCCAGCCGCACCCGTGGCAAACCCGTTGTGAGTGCTTGTAGACATATCTGTAACGCCCCAAATGTTTGCCCGGTTGTCAAACACCAGGTTATCGACTGCGGCGAAACCAGCGCCTGCTTCAGCACCTGCTTCACCACCTTGAGCAAAGCGCTCCCAGCGGAACGTTGTGCCAGTGCTGTCAGCGCTGTCTTCCATGATCTTGTAAAGACCACCGGACTGCTGAGTGTCGTTCACGGCTGCCACATACTTGCCCACCACAAAGATGCGAGAGTCGGGGTAGCCGTCGCCGCCTGGTGCCCCATCGGTATAGGCAATGAAAACCTCCCTAGCGTTTCTGGGGTTAATTTCAAGGTCTTCAGGACGAGCGGTTGGCGTGGCACCAATCAGGTTGGCAGCAAGGAACGCATCAACTAGGACAGCACCCTGGCTAGTATAAAAGTCGCTTAGCTTCTTGCCCTGATAGTCTGGTAAGGCGACACTTTCAGCTACAGCGGTGACGGTTGTGACCCCGTTTGTCGTGCTGGTTAGCTGCGTAAGCGCCACTACAACCGAACCACCATCCGTTGTCTGCCCAGCAATGCCCGCACGTCTTGGGAACCGGGTGCCGCCGCTTCTAAGCTTCAGTGGATCGCCAGCGGTGATCTCAGAAGGTTTGACCGGATCGGTGGGCGATGAAAGCAGCAGCGGTAGCCAGGTGCCCGTGCCATCGGCGTTGTACTTTGCTACATACAGAGTCCCGTCCTCAAAGAGGCTGCTGTTGTTTTTGTTTTTGGGATTTTTAACCGTACCGTCGCTGACAAACTTCCAGGTATGCCCACCCCGGCGATCGTCGCCCAAGTAGGCAACCAGTTTTTTGCCAGCCTGCACGCGCATAGCGATGTTCTCGTGGCGGTAGCGACCCAGCGCTGTGTGTTTGCGAGGACGATAGTTTGGGTTAGCTGGATCAATTTCTACCATCCAGCCATATTTTTCGCCCACCAAACCAAATTCTGCGCCCGTCGTGCCAGTTGCATACCCGGTTTGGCTTCCGTCAGGTCTAACATTTTCCTGAACGCCAACGAAGAAGGCACCCGCTGAAGCCTGGAAGTTCTCTTCGGCAGACAGAATGGTACCCCAAGGACTGGTGCCACCAGAGCAGTTGTAGGCAGTGCCGATGATCTTGTTCCCCAGACCATCGGAGTTAACGGCTTCAAACACTTCTGTGGCAGCGGGTCCCGTCGCGGTCAAGTAGTTTTGATCGCCCACTTGATAGCTCTTGGTGCCCCAGGCGGTAACGCTGCTGTAAGCATCGGAGCGCTGGCTGTTGATGCCCAAGCCAGACAAACCGTGAAGGCGGCGGTTTTTAGCATCTTTCACCACAGCAAACGTCTCTTTGCGGCTGTTGCGGGCAAGGCGAACGATCGATCCACCCATGTTGTACATAAACTCGCCAGAGAGCGCACGACCAGGGGCAGTTGGGAAGGCATCGACGACGATCGGTCCAGAGGCAGCAAACGTAGCCACATCAGCAGGCGCTTCAGGCGCAAACGGCGAGATGGGGAAGCTGTTGTATTCGTGGTTTACCCAAAGGTATCCATCGTTACGACCGCTGATTGGCACAAAACCTGTGTAGTCGCAGTTATAGCCAAAGTAATCCTCTGGGTTGGGGAAGACGCGATCGCCCCAACTGACGATGACATAGCGCTCGTACTCTGGCGGCACGACGACATCATCTAGAGGGCTAAAGGCATCGAGATTAGGCGTTGGCGCTGGTGGCAGCGTACTGCCCTGACCAAAACCAGTGGCTAAAAAGCTGCTCTGCTGCTGATAAATCGGCAAGGGGTGGGGTAGACGCACGGGCGTAAACGTTAGAGAAGCCGCTTCAGCAGTCCTGCTACTACCAAAAAGTTTATGGCTTACAACGGGTTCTAGGGCGGCGGCAGCGGCACTGCTACCAAAGAAAATCAGCAATTGTCTGCGCGAAAAATTAGGCATAAACACCCCAGTGAAGGATAAATGAACAAAACCATTGACCACAACTCAAACCGCTAGATTCTCAGTCGCATCCAAACTGCTCACGATCGCCATGCGTGAACGGTTCAATGGTTGTGAGAGCCAGCACACCCTGAAAGCTATGAAAGTATGAACCTTAATTCAAACTTTCATTCATAAAACGTAGCGTCAACCAAAAAAACTAAATCTAGAAACGGAGGTCTTTAGCTCGTCGTATTCGTTACAAGTAAATTGCGTCAATTGAGACGAGAGAAAGCCTATATGAGCCTATCGCTGTCACATTAAGGCTGGTTAATCTCAGGGTTAATACCGAGGATGTGCTTGCCCGCAGAATCTTTGCAACGCCCATTTTCAAGCGGTTCCATAGAATCTTTTCATTTTTCCTCAAGCTTAAATAGTTATGTGAGAGGCGTTGAAAATCACCCATTGAGTCTCAATAACGGCAGCTTTGGTTGTTTAGATGGAAGCACGAGAAGGCATTAAAAAATTTCACACACTCCCTACTTTTCACTACGGTCAGGCTATCGCGACGACTCACCTTCCGATGGTGCTGGAGTGCTTTGTGGCGCTGGTTGTATCGGCGGGCTTTGTGGCGGCGTACTTTGTGACGGTTGGGCTGGAGTGTTTTGCGGTGGTGCAGAGTTACCCTGTGGCGGTTGGGCTGGCGTAGATTGTTGTTGTGCAGGGTTACCCTGAGGCGGTTGCTGAGGCTGACGCTGCTGTAGGAATTTCTGCACGTCTACACCGGGAAGATAGTTGTAGCCGTAGGGCGATCGATCCGAGTCATCCAAAATTTGTGGAGTCACCAACACGACGACTTCATTACGATTGCGCTCCGTGCGCCGATTGCGAAACAGCAAATTGAGCAGCGGAATATCACCTAGAATCGGCACTTTGGTAATAATTTCCCGGTCTTGCTCCTGAATAATGCCCGTCAAAATCAGCGTCTGACCGTCGCGCAGGCGAATCCTACCCGTTTCTAGCCGACGGCGATTCACCAGTTGTTGAATCAACAAGTTGTTGCGTGACGGATCTGTAATCTGCTGACCGAGTGAGCTGACTTCGGGTGAAACGGCGATCGTCACAAAATTGTTATCGTCAATTTGATCGACCTGCACATTCAGAATGACCCCCACATCCACAGGCGGCTGCGGCAGAATCCGCGTCGAAGTCACATTCCCTTCCGTCACGCGTTGCTCTGTGAAGCCAGAAAACACCTGCGAAGTCAAGTTAACCTGCGACTGGTTGCCTTCTTGCACAATCAACGTCGGGTCAGTCAAAATCTTGGCATTGCCGGAAACCACCTGCGCCTGGAGATTCAGTAAAAACTGCGTGGGAAATTGAAACAACGGCGAGAGTCCGTAGGTGAGTGCCTGACCCAACACAGTCGTCAGGTTGCTGCCAGTGCTAATCGTGGTGCCACTGGTGAGACCTGTCACCACCGGAGCCAGTGGATTAGCATTCGTTGGGCTGGCAGGCTGAAAGCCCAGCGTATTGCCTTGTGCGTCGGTCACTTGGGCACCCGTGTTGAGCGGTGGCTGCACGGTTGCAAACGGATTGGCGATCGTCGAGGGACTGGTAAGGCTATTAGGATCAATCAATGATGAGTTAACGGGTCCAACGTTAACACCTCCTCGTCCCTGGTTCACATTGAAGAAATTGCCAGCCACACCAAAGGAAAAGCTAGAGCCAATATTGCTCGTTTTAGATAAATCGACTTCGACAATCTTGACGTTCACAGCAACCTGCCTGCGCCGTACATCCAGCTTATTGAGATAGTCGGTGGCAAGCTGCACCTGTTCCAGCGAACCGACGATCGACAGCGTATTGGTACGTGCATCGGCTGTCACTTGCAACCCTCTGAAGACAGGGCTTCTGGCTGTAGCGCTATTGTTTGCGCCCAACTCTTCCAATATCTGTAGCGCCCCTTTGTACGGAATATTTTCGGTTGTGGCGCTGGTTCTACCCACCTGGCTAGTCGTGGTGCTGCCGCCTTGCCCACCGCCGCTGGTGAGACTAGATGCACTCACAGCCGTGGTTGTGAGGTTGGTTTGGGGCAGGGTTGCCCGCATTTGATTGAGCCGTAGCGTGCGTGTAATGTAACTACCCGCCGTGGCGGGTAAATTAAGACCCACAAAAATCGTTTTGCCGACCCGATTTGCCTTCAGCCCCTTCGCCCGCAAGATGTAATTAAACACCTCCTGAATCGGTTCGTTCTCGATGTCGAGCGAAATATTGGAGTCAATGACCGATCCGGCAGCTTGGGCAGACGCGCCAGGGGTAGGAGCACTTCCTAAATCTTCGGCATAAACAATGCCAAGATCGGCGGCTCGTGCCAAAAGCGCCAGTGCTTCTCGTACAGGGGTTTCTCGCAGCACCACGCGCTCAATGCGGGCAGTTGTACCGAGGTCGATCGTCGTCGGCTGGACATTGAGATCCGTGTACGTAATCTTGCTGCCAGGTGGAAGGGAGGGCTGAGGAGTTGAGGCGTTCAGTAGCTGAGGGGGTGCGGTATTGACCTGCTTGGGAAGCACTGGAGGTGGCAATGCTTGAGGAGTCGGCGATGCCGTGGAACTGGGGGAAGCACCAGAGGGCAATGTTGTGGGTATGGAGGCTGGTGCTGTAGCTGGGGATGCAGGAGTAGCAGGTGTACGAGTCGTAGCCGATGTCGTCGCTTGAGCCTGAAGCGGGATATTGGGTGACGACCCTGATCCAGACGGATTGCTCGTAGCAGCGTTATCATTAGCAGCGGTATAGAGCAGGCTAAGGGTTAATTTTGTGCCGTCCTGTTGAGCTTGCCCCATAAGCGAACCAGGTTTGCTCATCACTGTCACCTGAACGCTATTGGCACTGGCGGCAACCATACTGATGCTGACAATCCCAGGTGCAGGATTCTCCTGACGGTAGGGCTTAGCAGGTAAGCTCAATTGAGCATTGGTGATGTTTGCTACCCAGGTGTTTCCCTGCCCACTGGTAAAGATTCGGGGACGATCGCCACCCGTACCACCCTGTCCTGCCTGTAGCTGCAACACAACATCAACCCCACTAGCCGTGGGATTAAGGCTAATAGCCGTTACCTGGGTTAGCGCTCCAGCAGGTTGAGCGATCAGCGCGATCGCGGCTGCACCAGAGAGTAAGCCACCCATTACAACATCATGCCGTCGCAAGCTTCCCTCCTCTCAACCAAATAAGGCACCCCACAAGGCGCGTGAACGTGTTTTTGGATGAAGCTGCCAGTGTTACAAACTTGCTTGTGTGGAATCGACATTACGTTGCGGCAAAACCGACGAGTGAAGCAGTTGCCACTTGGAGTACTCCGACACAGCTCCACAGCGGCATGTTGCATGGACAAACCCTAACGAAGCCCAAGCAGTTCACAGATGCTACCTTAGATCTGCCGTCATGAAACACCCGCAAGGTAAAGGCTCTGTTAAGGTGTCGGTTAAAACGTTAGGGTGTCGGGAGTGGGGAGTGGGGAGTGGGAACCAGAACGTCCCTCTGTCAATCAGCGGTCAGTAACCTTGGGAAAGCGCTAAGGGGATTGCAAGAAAATAAGCTACCAGTTGTTTGGGTTTCGGCTACGCTCAACCCGCCATGACTGAAGGTTGAGCGCAGTCGAAACCTGTTTGTTTGGTAAGTTATTAAACCGCAAAGCCCTAATGACTAACCGCTGATCGCTAGAGTTTTGGCTTTGAGTTAGAAGATGAGAGAGAGGAACTTTAGCCTTTAGCCTACTGCTCCGCAGAAGCAAGCTACATCTTTTAGCCTTCGACTCCCTACTCCCCACTCCCTACTCCCAAACAACCTGCGATCGCTCGTGCAAAACCCGTCCGTAGACTGCCTCTGTCTGTAGAGCCAGTTTGCACCAGTCAAAGCGGTGCTTTAAATCAGCGTAGGCATTATCCACCAGCCATTGGGCGTAGCCGGGATGCCGCAAAACTTCTAAGATGCCCCAGGCGAGGGAATCAGGGTTGTTTGTCCAGGTGACAATGCCTGTCTTTGTGTGGCGTACCACTTCCGGCAAGCCACCTGTATCAGACACCACGACGGGCACACGAGCCGCAAAGCTTTCCAACGCTACAATGCCAAACGGTTCATATAGACTGGGAAACACAGCACAATCTGCCACGGTTTGAAACCGATCCAGATCGGCATCGGACATAAAGCCGGTGAAGTAACACTGATCCCAAATGCCCAATTCCCAGGCTTGTCGCTTGAGATGGTCTGTGTTGCCGCCGCCAATCAACACAAACTTCACGCCATGACCGATCGCCTGTATCACGTTGGGCGCAGCATTGAGCAAGACCGAAACGCCTTTCTCGTAAGTCATGCGACCCACATAATAAACAATCTTCTCCTCATCAGCCGCAAACCGTCGTCGCAAGACCCAGTAGTCAAACTCTGGATCGCGCTGCTTTTTTTCGGGGCGAATGCCGTTGTAGACCACATCAATTTTGTTCCAGGGTGCTTCTAACGTCCGCTCAACCTCCAGCCGCATATAGTTGGTACAAACGATAATGCGCCAAGCATTGTGTGCCAGCCACCGCTCTTTGTTATAGATATAGCGCTGAATATCTGTATGAATGCCGTTGTGACGACCAGCTTCCGTCGCATGAATGGTGGCAACCAGAGGGATTTTGAAGGTGTGCTTGAGGGCGATCGCAGCATCGCCTACCAGCCAATCATGGGCATGAATCAGGTCAAACGATCCTTCTTCCAGCAACAGCTTGCCGCCGTGTTGCCCCAGGCTTTCGTTCATGTTCACAATCCAGTGAAAGAAGTTGGCACTGGCACCCACGCTAACCCGATGCACGTACACACCATCCACAACTTCATAGCAAGGAGCCTGACCAAACTCGACGGTGATCAGGTGAATTTCATGCCCTTGCTTGGCAAGCTCAGGGTACAGTTCTGCTACGTGTCGAGCGATGCCACCCACAATGCGGGGTGGAAATTCCCAAGCCAGCACCAGAATCTTCATCGGCGATCGTCTCGACAATTTTTAACGTTATACAGCCTTCTCCTTAGAGTAGCTCAGCAAACACTGCCAGTCTGCACTTTAAGCATGGCGCGATCGCGGGCATAAGGCGAATTCGCTCACGCTTGCCATCAAAGCTACCGTAATCTAGTAGTGTGCACCATGACAGCGAAACAGGATGGGACAGATTAGTCTGAGGCAATGATTCGGGTAAGAGGCTAAAGCAATGACTCAAACAAGCGCTCCAGTCCTTTCTCCCCCTTTCCTTTTGGCAACAGATGGTTCGCCGAGTGCTCATCTTGCACAGAAACTGTTAGCGACGATCGCCCAAACGATCCAAGCTGAGCCGCATGACGACGGGCGATCGCTAGTGACGGTACTAACGGTGCAACCACGTCGCTCTAGCCGCTCCAGACGGTTACCCTCAACGCGCCCGCCAGGAATCGATCAGAAGCCTGCTCCCGCTGCTGCCGATCACGCTCCAGAAGCAGTGGCTGTAGCCGCTCAGTCACTCAGCGTGGATGACTTGACTAACGCAAGCCAAACCTTTCCAGCCGGTCTATCGTTCACGGTGGAGACCCGTCAAGGTCGTCCCGCGATCGAAATTCTCAATTGTGCCCGTACCCTACAGGCAGGGCTGATTGCGGTCGGCTCAAGAGGCACAGCCAAGAAGCGAGGGCGGCTAATGGGCAGCGTTTCTGCCGTCATTGCACGCTATGCGCCTTGTAGCGTGCTTGTCGCGCGTGGTGCCACTGTGACCCCGGCAGCAGAGCCGAGTCTGCATCATCTTTTGCTGGTTGTGAATGATGCTCCAGCAACCCAACAGGCGATCGCCGCAACCCGCCAACTGCTTTCAGCAGGCATCCGGCAACTTACGATTCTCTATGCCCAGCAGCCATTAAATGCCGATTATCTCTTTGGTCCTTTTGCAACCCCGACACCAAGCTGGCAGCTCAACCAATCCCTTCAAGAGGCTCAAAAAGAGCAAGGTGAGGCAATGCTTGAACAGGCAAGAGCAGCGCTTAGCGTACCAGCCATTGAGGTTCAGACGCTACGACAAACAGGTGATCCAGGTCCGTTGATCTGTCAAACTGCCCAACAGCAGCAGGTAGATCTAATTGTGCTGAGCGGTAACGCCATGCAGCGCTGGCTACATCTTCCTGTTAGTGAAGGGCTCTTTCCCTTACAGCCCTTTCGGCGATCGAAGCCGATGGAGGCTGGGGTGGTGGAGCAACCACCAGCGTTACGCAATACCCGCCTCAGTGCTGCTGAAGACTACACGCTTCATCATGCTCCTTGCTCAGTGTTGCTTTGTCGATCGATGCACACTGCATCCACTTGAGCCGTTGGTGACGGATCGATCGCCTCTATCCAGAAGCAACCGGGAAAAGCTACTCTATAAAGTAGAGGGATACGTCAATTCGATTAAATCTCTTAATGTTCATTCAGTTTCTTAAGCCAAGAGCAGTCTTGCTCCGTTCACGTTAAGTGCTGGAAAGAAATGGCATGCAGGCATTGTCTAAAAAGCAGACCGGCGACGAAATGCTGCTTCAGCTATTGCTGTTCATCGACAAGCGTCCGAGTTCGAGAGAGCGCATTCGGCAAATTCGTGACGTGCTGAACGATCTGAGAGCAGGCTACCCGTTTGAGCTAGAAGTGATCGATGTTGGCGAACAGCCTCATCTAGCGGAACACTTTCGACTGGTGGCAACGCCAGCACTGATCAAGCTCCATCCCGAACCTCGGCAAGTGTTGGCTGGTACTGATCTTGTCGCTCAGCTTCAGCACTGGTGGCACTACTGGCAACGCTCGGTCGAAACCTACGTTGTTAACGCAGCCCATCAACAGGCGTTGAGCGAAAAGCTCGCCGACTCCAAGGCAAGCACGATTGCAAATGGCAAAACAGTCGCGTTGACTGATGCTTCCGACTCCAGCTTTGCAGTAAGAGCGCCTACAAATGATTTGTCCAGCGCCTTGGGAACGATCGCCCGCTCAGCCGAACTGATCCAGCTTACGGACGAAGTCTTTCGTCTGAAGCAAGAAAAAGCTGAACTGGAGCATCAGCTCCGCTTTAAGGACGAGATTGTCTCCATGCTGGCACATGACTTGCGGAACCCCCTTACGGCGGCAGCAATCGCGGTGGAAACGTTGGAAATGGGACACAGCGTGACTGAAGGTTGGTCTTCACGACTGACACCTACTCTGACAGCGCAACTCCTCAAGCACGCTCGTACTCAAACACGGGCGATCGGTCATATGATTACCGACATTTTGCAGGCAGCATGTGATACCAGTGGCGAACTGAAGGTCATGCCGCAAAAAATGGATCTGAGAAACTTGTGCTTTGAGGTCATGGCAGACCTTCAAAACCGTTTTCAGGCAAAGGCACAGCGCGTTGATCACGATATGCCCTCTGACTTGCCAAGCGTCTACGCTGACAGTGAGCGTGTAAGGCAGGTTTTGATGAACCTGCTCGACAACGCCATTAAGTACACGCCTACAGGGGGGGCGATCGTCGTCTCGATCCTCCATCGCACAACGCAAAAAGTGCAGGTTAGCGTCTGCGATAATGGTCCTGGTATTCCCGAAGCAAACCACGATCGCATTTTTGAAGACCACTTCCGCCTGGAACGCGATGAGACAAAAGACGGTTATGGTATCGGACTATCGCTTTGCCAGCGCATCATCCGCGCGCACTATGGTCAAATTTGGGTTGATTCGACTCCCAATACGGGCAGTTGCTTTCACTTCACGCTGCCTGTTTTTCGGACATGAGGAAGTTTTTAGTTTTTGGTTGTTAGTTTTTGGTTGTTAGTCTCTGCAAAACGATTGCAAACACTCGGCTTAGGATCGTGGATTAAATAAAACCGACAAATTGTTCGTAGGTAGGGGCGCACGGCTGTGCGCCCCTACGGAAAACGCCGAGGTGATTAAATTCTTGTTCCTTAGCATTGTTGAGCTTCTACTCTCCCTCTGCCCTTATTCCCACAATCTACGTCCCGTCTTCCCATTCAACCGCTCATGCGTATCGCGCAGTAGTGCTGGAATGTTCAGCGCTTCCGGGCAGCGAGGCAGGCAGTCTCCACAATCCGTACAGCGATTGCCCTTGTTGCCCGGAAACCAGTGTCCCGCGTTCTCAAACATGCGATAGCGATATTGACTAAATTGGGTCATGTCGTAGCCGATCGTCAGATTTCGCAACCGCAGCACTTCAGGAATATGGATGCCTTCTGGGCAGGGCAGACAGGCATAACACTGACTACAGCGATCGCTGCCCAGCACCTGTGCTTGGTGTGCGTCTAACCGCTCAAAGACCGCTCTTTCTTCTGGTGATAGTGGCTCACTGCGATCGGCGACCGTCAAGGGCAACACCAACTCACTCGCTGTAGCAGCACCCACGCTCAACGTCGTAATTCTGGGGTCACTCAACAGAAAGCGGTAGTTCAACTCCAGCGGTGAAAACGGTTGACACAACTGCTCCAGCGTTGCGGGTGGTGTGTAGAGCAAGCCGCCTTTGTCAGCAGGTGAAATGATGAATACGCCCATGTCCGCTTCATGTGCGAGGTCGATCGCGGGTGCGTGGCGCTGAAAAAAGTAGGTGTAGTGCAGATTGACAAACTCAAACAGGTCAGTGGCGATCGCGGCTAAAATCACCTCCAGCGACCCGTGCGTCGAAAAACCAACATGTCGCACCCGCCCGTCTGCAACTGCCTGCTGTACCGCCTGCATACAGCCGTTCTTTGCTTTCACCCAGTCTAGATGTTCCCACGTATTGATGCCATGAATTGCCAACCCGTCGAGGTAGTCTAGCTGAAGACGATCGAGAGACTGGTCAATTGCCTGCGCCATCGTAGTAGCATCCGCTGTGGGCAACAGCTTTGTAGTGATAAAAAGCTCCGATCGTGGCACTCCTAAGCCCTTTTGCAGTGCCTCTCCCAAAAAGTCCTCACTTTTGCCGTACCCCTGCGCGGTCTCCAGGTGGTTTACGCCCAGCGCCACTGCCTGCTGAAGCGTCTGGTACGCTACCGTTGCCGAAGCCAGACATCGCATCGTTCCCAGCGAGAACACCGAAAGCGATCGATTGGTTTTGCCAAAGCGGCGATACTTCATGAAAGGATAAAGGCTAAAGGCTTAAGGATGAAGAACTTGAGGAAAAGCCAAAAATTTCACTGCCATCCGTCGCGCTTCTTTCATCCTTCATCCTTTTGCCTTTCCTTCACTGCGCTTCTTCGCTGCTAAGGTTACCGCGCTGCAAGAAGTCTTCGGGGCGGAGGTTGGAGAGAAAATCGCGAAAGGCTTTGCGCTCGGCTTCATCGGCATCACGATCAACGGGAATGGAGGCATCCGCAACGACTTCTTCAAGCACCCAGATGGGGCTGTTGGTACGGATGGCGATCGCGATCGCGTCACTGGGGCGAGCATCAATCTCTTTCTTGGTCTCACCCTGACACACGGTGAGCATCGCATAAAACGTATTGTCTTGTAGGGAATGAATGACGATTCGCTCCAGGCTCATGTCCCATTCTTCGAGGAGGTTAACGAACAGGTCATGCGTGAGGGGACGGGGCGGCGTTTGATTTTCTAACGCATTGATGATCGCTTTTGCCTGATCTTGACCGATGTAGATTGGTAACTGTCGTCGCTCGGTGGAATCTCTCAAAAGCACAATGGGGCTGCGTGTGGCGGCATCCAATGCAATTCCAGCGACTTTCATTTCAATCATCGTCTTAGCCTCTAGAATACCTGAAGAAAATGGGAGTCAACGTAACGAAACAAGCCTAGACTGAGTGAGATACGGGTTTCAACCGCTTTATCCGTTGTTCTAAGGAGCCAATCGCCTCTGCCAGTTGGGACTAGCCGAGCTTAGCTCACCCAGTCCTTAAGTCAATGAAAAACGCTAAAACTGAGAAGGACAGAGCTAAGATCGAAACAAGTCGCTTGTACTGGGATGAAAGGTAGTTGACCTTAAGTATGCCCTGATCCTAGTGGATCAGTAAGCAAATTTGACAATCTGAAAAAGTTCCTCAAGCGTCGAGCAGAGTTACCTTTTGGCGCGGAGAAAGCAAAATTAGTCGAAAATTAGTAATTTTTGGGAAAAGCCTGTGTTTACTGGTCTTGTTCAGGGTTTGGGAACGTTACAGTCGCTTGGAGTCGATAAATTAAGCATCACCTGCTTGCCTGACACGTCCGGCTTGATTTTGCAAGACTTAGCGATCGGGGATAGTGTTTCAGTCGATGGCGTATGTCTTACTGTCGTTGAGCTTTCGCCGCAGGGCTTTATGGCAGATGCCTCACCCGAAACTCGCGATCGCTCCAGTCTAGGGCAAGAAGACGGTACGCTGGTCAATCTGGAAACCTCTCTCAAAGTGGGCAGCAAGCTGGGTGGGCACTTCGTCACGGGTCACGTAGACGGCATTGGGCACCTGCAAGAGTCTGTCCAAACCGCGACCTCCTGGGAAATGACGTTTACCACGAATCAGGAGCAGGTAGCGCGTTACATTATTCCCAAAGGCAGCATTGCGGTAAACGGCATTAGCCTGACGATCGCCGACTGTGACGCTGCTGGCACCTGGTTTACTGTCGCGGTCATTCCTCACACCTATGCTGAGACCAATCTCAACTGCTTGCGATCGGGCAGCATCGTCAACTTGGAAGGCGATATTTTAGGCAAATACGTCGAAAAGTTTTTGCGTCACGGGATGAGTTCTGGAGAATCTGTAAAGCCCTTGACACCCGAAAGCTTAACGCCTACCTTTCTTGCGGAACATGGGTATGCGTAGCGATCGCACTGCTATCTTTGTTGATTAGGAAATAGGAAAAATCGTGGCAAGCTGAAGCTCCAAACGGGGACGATCGCCCAGTCCGTTTCCTGGAGACGCTGCAAAATCAGGTAGTGCGATCGTGGCATTCGGTAAGAAAATGCGTCTCACTGCGTAGTCGAACACGCCTTGATTTTGATACGGTTCGCTGTACGTCTCTAAACACTGTTCAATCAGGTTAAAAATCCAGTAGTGAGCAATGCCTGCCTCAGCGTAGAGCGATCGCTTCACCTCGCGATCGTAGTCCAGCGACGAATCGGCAATCTCGATGACCAGCAGAATATCCTCTGGCGTTGGATGACCAGACAGGTAGTTGTCTGATCGTCGTCGGAGGATCGCAAAATCTGGTTCCGGTTCACTGCCAGATGGTAGTGAAATCGGATCTTGACACCGCAAGGTTGCCTGATCCGCAATCAATTTGGCTAATGCTGCTAAAAGGTTGCTGCAACAGACCGTGTGTGCTGTGCCTTTTGCTGCCATTTTATTAATTTCTCCACGAATCAATTCAACGCGATCGTCCTCCGCAAAGAAGCCAATCTCAGTCAAGCGATGATACTCGGCGATCGTGAAGCGTTTCGGGGCGATTAATTTCATCTCAACGCTGTCCTTACAACAGACACCTCTTAATTCTAAAGCCCTTCTGTTTCCTGCCTTTTACCTTCTTCTTACTTTGCTCACCATCTTGCGCGAGAGCCGCAGGTGCAGATTTTCTTCCTCTGCCCACTCCTGTAAGAGGCGGTAGAAAGTCTGGCGATCGTCGGTTTTCAAGACAGCAGTTTGATCGGCGGTTTCAATCACGTAGGGATAACCGCTGCCAATGATGACTTCACCCCGCACCCAGTCCAGCACGTTTTCTAACAACCCTGCGTCGTAAATCCAGGTGGGCAGTTCCAAACGAACGGGAAAGCCATCGTGCGCCTTGAGGTAGGTGAAGGCGATGCGGCTAGAAATTGCGCCTGGATACTCCCTTAAAATTCCTGGTCGGCGGCACCGGAAGAGAGGCGTGCGATCGCCCCACTGCATGTTTCGCACGAGAGACGCATCGTGAATAGCAGGCGCATCGGGCAATCCTGGCGTTAAGCGTTGCAGCATCAGCGTCAAGTCACGGGCGTAGGAGGTATCGATATAACCAATGAGCGGCACCCGACATTTCTCACTTGCTTGGAGGAGTCGCACAACGCAGTCAACATAGAACTGCTGGGTCTTTTCATCAAAGGCTTCGGCAAACGTGACCACCAGCGACCCATCCAAAAACGCGAGACAGTGATCACAGCCTGCCCGATCTTCCATGTACTGCACCAGGCGATCAGTTTCCATCTCAAAGCGACGCATGTTCACACGTCGATCGACCGGATCGCCGCTGGTGTTCGCCTTGAGATCGGCTGGAGTCATGATATCGACATCGACATCCTTCTCGTACTGTCCACCCGGTTGGTGCAGGTTCTCAAACCAGCCGATTTGCACCAACGCGACTGGAATCGAAAAATCTTTGCTGGGATAAATTTGGGAACCATCCACGGCAAAGGTGGCAATGCCCGTGAGTCGATCGCGCACCCAGGCGTGACTTTCCTCCCGACTTGCCCACGTTAACCCAGACGCAATGAGCCAGTTTGGATAGTCGCCCAACGGTTCGAGGGGTTCTGCACCACGATCGTTCGACACGTACTCTGCCAACTGTTCTAGCAGCGTAGAGGCTGTTTCGTGAGATGCGACCGCCAGTGCTCGACGGTATTTTTCGAGCGCCTGTACTGTTGTTTGGTCAAACGTGGCAAAGTCACCTCGTTTTTCTCGGAGTTGACTGAGAATTTGAGACGGTTTGAGAGTCATAAGCTGGAGTAAACAGAATCGCTTCAGTACGGATGTTCCAGTTAACTTCTACTACCCTACACCCAAACCCCCAAACCCTACACCCTATTTCCGCCGCAGCCAAAGCCCACGTATGCCAACAGCTTTCGCTGCCTGGTAATCTTCTTCAAAGCTGTCGCCAATGTGCCACGCTGCATCGGGTGAACTGTGGTGCTTTTGGAGGGCGATCGCAAAAATCTTTGGGTCAGGCTTGGCGGCACCCACCTCCGTAGAAATGGTGATGGACGCAAAGAATGGCTCTAACGCGAGGGACTCCAAGACGGCATAGATCCGTGAATCGAAGTTAGAGAGAATACCTAACGGTACGCCCATGCGCTGCCAACGTTCTAGCGCGGGTTTGACATCGGTATACACAACCCAGGGATTAGCTGTGGCAAAGTGCGCGTAGAGTGCGGCAAAAAACTCAGCAAAGTCGGAGAATTGGTGCAGGGCATCGGCTTGCTTAAAGGTGTTTGTGGCGATCGCCAACCACCAGGCAAACTCCCGCGCCTGAAGTGCTGCCGGATCGGTTTCGCCAAAGGCTGGCGTGCCTGCTGTCCGAAAGCTTTGAAAAAAGGCTCGATTTAACGCTGCTGCTGAAACCTCTACTCCAAATCGCCTTGCTACTTCAGCGTAAACCGTGCCCACACTTCCCTTTACGCCAAACAGCGTACCCACTGCATCGAGAAAAATGACTTGAGGGCGCTTTGTTGATTCACGCACAAGCTTACACTCCACGGATGGTGCTGAGCAGCGGCTCAAACGTCCTGCTGTTATTTAACCAGTGATTGAATGATCTGGCATGACGACACCGCGTAGATTGGCTCCGAGGAGATTGGCTTCAGTGAGATTTGTTTCAGTGAGGTTTGTGCCGCGTAGATCGGTACCGCTAAGCGTTGCGCCATTGAGGATTGTACCGGTTAGCTTTGCCATGGAGAGGTTCGCTTCATTCAAATTCACCCCGCTCAGGTCAGCATCGCTTAAGTCGGCACCCCGTAAATCGGCACCGCGCAGTTTGGCGTTGGTCAGGTTCGCTCCGGTGAGGTTCGCACTGCTCAATTCTGCTTCGCTCAAAATGGCATCTTGCAGGTTTGCTCCAGCCAAAATCGTCCAACTTAAATTGGCACCACTCAAGTTTGCCTCGCGTAGATCGCCGCTCAAAATTGCCTGACAGAGATAAGCGCCCCGCAAATTTGCGCTACGCAGATCAATGTTGATTAGCTTTGCCGCACAAAGGTTTGCTCCCCAGAGGTGGGCACTGTTCAAGTCGGCTTCACTGAGATTGACCGAGTTCAAGTTTGCCTTATTCAAAATTGCTTGCGTTAGACAGGCTCGTCGTAGATCAGCCCCAGTCAAATTGGCTTCTGTCAAATTGGCGCACTGCAAATCGGCACCCCGCAAATCAACTCCCCAAAGGTTGGCTCCGGTCAAATCTGCCTCAGCCAGGTTTGCACCATCCATGCACGCTTCTCGTAGAACGATGCCGCGCAAATTTGCCCCTCTCAGGTCAGCATGGCGCAGATCAATGCCTCTCAAGCTGGCTTTACTGAGATTGACCCCCCATAGACTGACCTGGCTGAAGTCTCTTTCTCCTGCGGCATAACGCTTTAGGAGTTCACTCGCACGCATCTAGCTACCCCTCAATACTCTGGTATTCGCCCCTGCTTCGCTTAAATCAATACGTGTGCTGTTTAAATTTGCCCCCTGCTGATCGCGTCTCATGCTTAAACGCACGTCTCTTGTGGTTGCTTGAACGACAGAGTTTGTGGAGGTGCTGTACTTGTAAGTCTTGAGACGTTAGGGAAAAGGCTTAACTCAGCGGCTCCAAGCTTACAGAGACAACAAGCTTTGCCATCGATCGCTAACAGGATTAGCTGCTAAAGAAGCTGGCTGTGTGATCCAGATGTCTGGAAAAGTTGCTTTCTCAAGCTAGTGTTCCCGAAATGTGAGAGCAACTTCCCATACTCACCATTAATCTGATGTGCTGCTCACTAGCGGTCGATCGCGCCGATCGCGTCACGCAGCGGCTGAGCAATCCAGTTCAAGCCGACGCGCACTTGATGTTCCAGCGTCGGCATCCGATACAGGTAAGCCAAGCGCCGTGCGACATAGGCAAAGGTGCCGTCAAGCTTGAGACCAAAGCCAGTCAGCGTCGCGTTATCGACTCCCAAAGCCATCATTTCGCCGAGATGCTGGTAGCGGAATGGCAGTAAGGGGCGATCGGTCAGCGATGCCCAAAGATTCCAACCCACGTATTCAGCCTGCTGGAAGGCTGCCTGAGCGGTACCAGGGACTTGTTGCCCGTCTGCGTCTTTACAGTCAACAAGGTCGCCTAGCGAAAAGACTTCTGGATAGTCGATCGCCTGTAGGGTCGGGGTGACGACAATCTGTCCTCGTGTGTTCTTCTTGAGGGGCAGGGCGTTGATCACTTCGGCAACGCGAGTGCCCACTGTCCACAGCACAAGGTCAACGGGAATCGTGTCAACGTCGCCTTTGTATTTGAGGGAAAGAGTATCGGCTGTGATCGCCTCTACCCCAGTGTCTAAATCAACCCATACGCCCCGCGCTTCCAGTGCTTTGGTTGCCGCTGCACGGTTGAAATCAGAGGATGTTCTCAGGATCTGATCCGCTTGTTCGACCAGGCGAATACGACCACGATCGCCGAGCCGATCGGCAAGTTTACATGCCAGTTCCACACCCGCGTAACCCCCACCCACGATCGCCACCCGCATCTTTTCGGCAGACGACTCTTCTAGAACCCGCAGCCGTTCTTCCAGTCGATAGGCATCTTTGATGGAGCGGAAAGGTAGCGCGTGTTCTGCCGTTCCTGCGACAAGATCAAGCGGCGTTTCACCCCCTAAGCTCAGCACGAGGCGATCGAACGACAACGCATATCCATCCTGAAGCTGCACCTGCTTGGCTGGTAAATCAACGCCCGTCACCGTGCCTTGATGAAAGCGCACGCCTGTACCTGCCAACAATTCTTCAAACGGAGGCGCAATTTCCCAGGTTTGCAGCTCGCCTGTCATCAGCTCGTAAAGCAACGGGGAGAAGAGAAAGCGATCGCTGCGATCGACCAGGACGATTTCTGGCTTTTCCTGCTGCGTCCAGGGCAACTGACTCAGGCGCAGAGCCGTGTAGAGACCCCCAAAGCCTCCACCAAGAATACAAATACGGGCGGGTTGTTGAGTCATGGCTTCTGATGGCACAGAGGTTGAGATTGGCGGTGCCTCTTCAGGATAACAACTGCATTCTCTTAGCGAACGCCTTCAGAAAGCAGAATTTTGGAAACGGTTTAGCGAACAACAGCTACCAGCGAGCGCGCTGCTCGGCTTCTCCCAGGTGCGCCCCCGGTCAGTAATCGTCGAGCCACAATTGCCAAACGATGTCGCATTGCTGGAAATCCGTAGATGTACGTGATGGCGATCAATTGTGAAGCACACCTGTTGCTTTTAAAAAAAATGACTTCAGTGGTTCAACGCTGGTGAGATCGAGTTGGCTTTGCAATTCTAGAGCTACTAGGCATCTATCCTTCATCACTTATGCGTCAACTTACGATCGGTTTTTCATTACTGGCTTTAGTGCTATCGCTGGCTAATCCTGCGAAGGCAGAAAGAGACGGCGTTCCAGGTCGTCGAGTTGGTGGCGGCACCCGCTGGACAGCACCTCGGCTCAAGCAACCACCCTCCATGCGAGGCAAATTCAGCGCGATGGCATTTGCGTCTAGAGCACGGCTACCGCTGTCTTTGAAACTCAAAGCGATCTACGGCTAACTCGTGCTTTCGTCAGTGTTACCAGCTTTTTACCAGGTTACCTGTGCTTCTAACCGCTTTAGACGTTTAGCACTCACGCCAGGAATCTGAGCTAAATCGTCCAGTGATCTGATTGGATGCTCTTGACGAGCGGCAACGATACGCTTTGCCAGTTTAGTGCTGATACCCGGTAAAGCATCTAGCTCTGCCTGTGTTGCCGTATTCACGTTCACTCGTTGTGTTGGCTGCGTCGCTACTGGCTTGGCTTGGGCAGTTGCCATTGGCTTGGCTTGGGCAGAGGATGTCACCGCCTGCGTAGAATGAAGACGTTCTACGCTCTTAGTGTGAACGGGTGCGCTTGCGTTCGGTTGGCGCGATGGACATTGCCGCTGAGCATTCACCTTCTTTTGAACGGCTGGGGGAATGCCTAAAATCGCGTTGGTGTAGAGTCGTTCAAACTCGCGTTGATAGTGGGCAGCCACGATCGCGCTATGAACCACTAAAACGGTTTCATCGTTGCCCGTATTGGCAGCATTCGTCCAGTTGTGCGACCCGGTAATCACGGTTTCTTGATCGACGATGCCAAACTTATTGTGCAGTAAATCTCCGGGCGGAAGGCGCGGTACACCCACCGTAGCGATCGGGTTCTGCCAGGGGCGATTAGCGGCTTCTTGCTTGCAGTCATCCGCAAGGGCAATCCCCAGCATGTCGAGTGCTTCGCTGTAGGAACGATAGGCGAAGCCTGGTTCAATCAACGCCCGCACTTCGACCCCGTTTTGACGCACGGTGTCCAGCAGGTTTACCAGTTTTTGCTCAGAGAAGACGAACAATGCCATGTCAACCGTTTTCTTAGCCGTACTCAGCGTTTTGCCAATCAAGCCGTTGCTGCTGCGTTCCCAGGGTATGAACCGGCGGGTCGGCGAGAACTGGACTTCAACGGTGGTTGAGCCGATCGTGACCGACTGTGCCGGATGAAACGGCTTTTTGACCCCAAACTTGCTGTCTAGTTTGCCGCCGAGTCCATCGCCCCACATGAGATTAAATTGCTGCGTGAACAGCGTTGCCAGTTCTGGGCTGCTGATCTTCAGCATATTGTTGGCATTGCCTCGACTGGCAGGTGATTTGAAGTCGCCATGCACATCGCTGGTGGTGAAGTTTGCTGAGGTGACAATGATGGTGCGCCCATCGACTACCACGAATTTATGATGCATGAGCGCACTGCCAGCGGAACCATCCGCCGTATCGTCGAGGCGGGGGATTTTGGCGCGATCGAGCACCACCAACGCATCCCCTTGATTGATTTCGTCCTGACTGAGCTGCCCATCACCGTTGCGATCGACTAGCTGGCGAAACTCTTCGTAGCGTCCGCGATCGCGCTCTGGCTGTTTGGCGATCTCTTCTGGCGTAAAGGTGCTGAACGGACGCGAGTATGTGTTTTCCAAAATGACTCGGATTTTCACACCTGCGGACTGTCGTTCAGCCAGAGCTGCCGCAATTTTGGGCAACCGGAGTTCCTGTACAGCAACATCGATGGTCGAGTGGGCAGCGGCGATCGTCTCGACAATTTTTTGTTCTAAATCATCCCCATCTCGCGTCTGTTTGCGGTAAGGCTCGGTGTAGCGTGAAGCAGGCTCGTGGTTGGTGTAGACCTGAATCAAGTCATCCTGTGGCAGCGGAGACGGGCGCAGTGGTTGAGAGTATCCTTGTTGACAGGCAGATAAGCCCAGAGCCAGTAGGATAGCCAGAGGAAAGCGAGGACGGTGATGAAAAGGCACGGCTGGACACATAGAAGAGGAGTAAAGTGAGCTTGGTAAAAATTATTTTCCTTAGACAAAAGAGTGCCCATTATTCAACGCAGAACCACGATCGTCTCATCCGTCTGAGGAGGCAAGCTGTCTGACAGCGAGGGGATGATCTAACGCTCGCTCGCGCCTGGTTTGATCGGTGGCTTCTAGTGGGATGGGAGACCACTGCCATCTGGTCAAGCAACTATGGCTCGGTTACCTCAGCTTAGACGCATAGTTATGCCCTGGCTCAGAGTTCTAACTGAGGATTGATTTAGTTGTTAGCAAAACTCTCTAAATTTGGCTTATTATTGTTTTCGCTTCAACATCCTTAGTAATCAAGTCACATCTTATGCAATTAGGACGCTCGGAACTGGTTAAGACGCTTGAGGCTGGCGCTCTCGCCCTGACGTTAATGTTGCTGGCGCTGGCTCAATCTCCTACGGCATCCAGCAACTTTGGTCTTTTGGTCGATACGGTATCGTTCTCTAGCCGCCGCTAGATGGAGTGTTTGCCGCGATCGAGAGACGGCATCTGTCTGGCTTTCGTTAGCAGCAGGCAACAGTCTGTTACTGCGGGTTTTTCGTAGAGGCGTGCCCATCTGGTAGAATTGCTAAGGTTTATATAAGTTTGACCAATGGGATCGACGCAGGCACGGATTGCGATTGATGCAATGGGTGGAGACCATGCTCCGGCTGAGATTGTTGCAGGGGCACTTCGGGCACAAGAAGAATTGGGTGTGAAGGTGCTGCTGGTCGGTGATCCGGAGGAGGTTAGCGCTGCTGTCAAGCAGCATACGAACGCCTCACCGCTTGAAATTATTCCGTCTGAGGGCACGATCGAAATGGGCGAAGAGCCTTTAAGTGCACTGAGACGTAAGCCCAAAGCCTCAATTAATGTGGCGATGGATTTGGTGAAGCAGAAGCGGGCGGACGCAGTTGTTTCCGCAGGACATTCCGGTGCCGTGATGGCAGCAGCTTTATTGCGCTTGGGTCGCCTGCCAGGGATCGATCGCCCCGCGATCGGTGCCGTTCTGCCTACCATGATTGCAGGTAAACCGGTCATCATCCTGGATGTCGGCGCGAACGTTGACTGCCGACCCAAGTTTTTAGAGCAGTTTGCCTTTATGGGCACGGTTTATTCTCAATACGTTCTGGGTAATGCCAATCCAAAAGTAGGGCTGCTCAATATTGGTGAAGAACCCAGCAAAGGCAATGAGCTGGCGTTACGTACCCATCAGTTGCTTCAGGAAAATCCGCAGATTCCCTTTGTGGGCAACGCTGAAGGGCGAGATGTGCTTTCAGGCAACTTTGATGTCATTGTGTGCGATGGCTTTGTGGGCAACGTGTTGCTCAAGTTTGCGGAAGCGGTGGGTGAGGTGGCGCTACAGATTTTGCGCGAGGAATTGCCTCAAGGCATTCGCGGCAAGATTGGCACCTCAGTACTAAAACCAAACTTAAGACGCATTAAGCAACGCATGGATCATGCCGAACATGGCGGTGGGCTGTTACTAGGCGTGGCTGGCGTTTGCATTATTAGCCACGGTAGTTCTCAGGCTCCAACCATCTTTAATGCGGTGAGGCTTGCACGAGAAGCGATCGACAATCGAGTGCTAGATCGGATTCAATCGCGCGATCAGGAGGATAATCAGACGACAGCGGTCAGCGGTCAGCAAGACAGTTAAGCCTGTGCGCGTACTGGTCAGTTGGCAAACTGGTTAATCCTGCAAGCGATGGATAAAGATGAATGTAAAACAACCAGGGTTAGGCATTGCGATTACGGGAAGCGGTTCAGCAGCCCCCCTCACAGTTCTTGACAACGAGAAGCTAAGCCACCTTGTCGAAACGTCTGATGAATGGATTGCCTCTCGTACAGGCATTCGTCAACGCCGACTGGCAACTCCTACAGAATCTGTGACGACGATCGCCACCCAAGCAGCCCAAGGCGCGATCGACATGGCAGGGCTATCGCCGATGGATTTAGACCTGATTATTTTAGCGACTTCAACGGCTGATGATCTGTTTGGTAGCGCCAGCCGAATCCAACATGAATTAGGGGCACAAAAGGCAGTAGCGTTTGATTTAACGGCTGCCTGTTCTGGCTTTGTGTTTGGCTTAGTGACGGCAGCTCAGTTTATCCGTACGGGCGCTTATCAAAATATTTTGCTGATTGGGGCAGATGTGCTGTCGCGCTGGGTGGACTGGACTGATCGCCGGACGTGCATTCTTTTTGGCGATGGTGCTGGAGCGATCGTCCTACAGGCAAACGAATACGATCGACTGCTAGGGTTTGAACTCCGCAGCGACGGCACTCAGAATAAGTGTCTGAACCTGGCGTACCAGCCGCAGCCCAAACAGTTGCTTGATGGCGTGACGATCGGGCAAGGGGGCTTTCAACCCATCACCATGAATGGGCAAGAAGTTTATCGCTTCGCCATTCGTCGTGTGCCCGAAGTCATTGAAAAAGCGCTCTTCCGCGCCAACCTCAGCGTCGAAGCTGTGGACTGGCTGCTGCTACACCAGGCGAATCAGCGCATTCTGGAAGCCGTGGGCGATCGCCTCAACATTCCGGCTCACAAAATCGTCAGCAACCTCGCGAAGTACGGTAACACGTCTGCCGCCTCAATTCCGCTAGCACTCGATGAAGCAATCCGTGAGGGCACGATCAAACCTGGAGAGACGATCGTCACTGCTGGCTTCGGAGCCGGACTGACCTGGGGGGCAGCGGTCTTTCAATGGGGACGGTGAGGAAGTTTTGAGTTTTAAGTTCTGTACTACTCCCCGCTCCCCTCTTTGAGTTTAGGGTTGATTCTGACTCCTCTCCCCTGACTCCTCACCACTCTTTAACAACCAATAACCAACAACCAGCTACTTTAATGACCAAGACTGCATGGGTGTTTCCAGGACAAGGCTCACAAGCGATCGGGATGGGCGCGGATTTGTTCGATCTGTTAGAAGCTAGCGCTAAGTTTGAGCAAGCGGAGCAAATCTTAGGTTGGTCGATCCCCGCTATCTGCCAGCATCCAGAGGATAAAGTTTCGCGTACACTTTACACGCAGCCGTGTTTGTACGTAGTTGAGAGTATTTTGGCAGACCTGGTGCGATCGCGCGGGCAGCAACCCGATTTTGTCGCGGGTCATAGTTTGGGCGAGTATGTCGCGCTTTACGTGGCTGGAGTTTTTGACTTCGAGACAGGTTTACGGCTTGTCAAACAACGAGCAGAACTGATGGATCAAGCCTCTGATGGCATGATGGCAGTGCTGCTTGGCTTCAACCAGGAGCAACTTGACCAGCAGCTTCAGCAAACGCCTGATGTCGTGCTGGCAAACGACAACAACGCGGGACAGGTGGTGATTTCGGGTACACCTGCTGCGATCGAAGTGGTCTTAAGCCAGGTCAAAGCAAAGCGGGCAATGAAGTTAAATGTCAGCGGTGCCTTCCACTCCCCGTTAATGGCACCCGCAGCGACAGAGTTTCAAGCAACGCTGGCTGAGCTTCCTTTTAACACGGCTCAAATCCCAGTACTATCCAATGTTGATCCGGCTCCTAGTAGAGATGCGGCGGTGCTGAAAGATCGTCTCAGTCAGCAGATGACAGGTATGGTGCGCTGGCGGGAAATCTCGTTGTGCTTACCTGAAGAGGGCGTGAGCCGTGTCATTGAAATTGGTCCTGGTAAAGTGCTAACCGGCGTGACTAAACGCACCTGCCCAAGCTTAGTGTTGGAGAACATCGGCAGTGTGGCAGAACTACCGCAGCCATAGAAGTTGTTAGCTGTTGGTTATTAGTTGTTAGAAACGAGCAATTTACGGCTAATCGGTCACAATCAATCCCTATGCCAAAAACTCGTGAACCGTTTGCCAGCCTCTTGCTCTACCACCTGTTTAAGTGGTCAGTGGTGAGTCCAGGGCTACACCTCTACTTTCGGGGACGCATTTATGGGGCAGAGCGGGTGCCACGTGGGGGGGCGTTGGTAGTGGTCAGTAATCACGCCAGCGACTTTGATCCGCCGCTGTTGTCTAGCTGTGTGGGTCGTCCAGTAGCATACATGGCAAAAGAAGAGTTGTTTCAAGTGCCCGTGTTGAAGCAGGCGATCGCCCTGTACGGTGCCTATCCTGTCAAACGCGGTTCTGCCGATCGCAGTGCCCTCCGTGCCGCGATGGGCTTTTTAGAGCAAAACTGGGCAGCGGGTGTTTTTCTCACAGGGACACGTACCGCAGACGGTCGTGTGACTGATCCCAAGCTTGGTGCTGCATGGCTGGCTGCCAAAACTCAGGCTCCCTTACTGCCCGTCAGCCTATGGGGAACTCACGCCATTTTTCGCAAAGGGTCTGCGCTGCCTCGCTCGGTGCCACTCACGATTAGAATTGGTGAGGTGATTGCGCCACCTCAATCGAGCGATCGCGAAACTCTGGAAGCTGTCACCCAGCAATGTGCCAAAGCCATCAACGCCCTACATGATTTAGGACGCTGAATCCAGAAGAGGCGACGCAAGGCACAGCGCCTAAATTTTTCACGATACACAGCCACTGAAGGCTATTGCACACCATGCGATCGGGGCGTTAAGGACATGCAGGATTTAAGAGCCGAGCTAGCTGAAGCCATCTCTGAAGCCGAGTGGGATTGGCTATCTCCCCATGCTCGTCGAGACTCGCTGATTGTGGTTGAACCGGGGTTAGAGGTAGTGGATGTTGGGGTCGCGATCGCCAACGACGACGTGTCGCGCATTCAGCATTGGATTGCAGAAAACCTGATCCACAAGCCTTCTCCGGCTCAACTGTCAGACTGGAACGTGAATCAGTCCAAGCGCTTCAATACACTCATTGTGCAACCGTACGTCCTTGTACAAGAGTAGGGACGTTATAGAACCCATTTGACATCTTTTACCGTGGTGCTTAGCTTTGAAAGAAGTCGTTGTCCAGTAGCGTGATGGCAAAGTCTGTTCAGTAGAGCCATTTTCTACTGGCTAAGGGCAAAGCGGGCTAGCTGTAAGGCTTGTAGCTTCTACTTGAGATCTCAAATGGGTTCTATAAGACAACTCAATGCATTGGGGGATAGAAAGCCAGCTAAAGGCTCTTTACGCCCCAATGCATTGAGTTGATTGCACGATCGTCCTACAGTTCCTTCACCGACGATACCAGTTGCGTCACCATTTCTTTGGCGCTGCCGAACAGCATCATGGTTTTGTCTTTGTAGAACAGTTCGTTCTCAACGCCTGCAAAGCCGTTACTCATACCGCGCTTGATCACGATCGTATGGTGAGCGCGATCGACCTCCAGAATCGGCATCCCGTAAATGGGACTGCCCGCATCACTACGAGCAGCGGGATTAACGACATCGTTTGCGCCAATGACCAGTGCCACATCCGTGCGATCGAACTCTGGGTTAATGTCGTCCATATCATAAAGCTGCGGATAGGGCACGTTTGCTTCTGCCAGCAGTACGTTCATGTGTCCCGGCATCCGCCCCGCAACGGGATGAATGGCGTATTTCACATCCACGCCCAGTCGCTCTAGCTGGTCTGCCAGTTCACGCACAGCGTGCTGTGCTTGAGCGACTGCCATCCCATAACCTGGCACGATGACAACCGATTTCGCATAGCCCAACATCATCGCGCCTTCTTCGGCATCGATCGATCGTAGCGCTCTGCCTTCAATGCCAGCAGCGGTGCTGCCTTCGACCTTTTTGCCGGAACCGAAGGCGCTGAACAACACATTCGTGATCGATCGGTTCATCGCCTTGCACATAATCTGGGTCAAAATAATGCCCGATGCGCCGACCAAAGCACCTGAAATAATCAGCATGTTGTTCATCAACACGAAACCTGCTGCGCTAGCTGCCAGTCCCGAAAAAGAGTTCAGCAGCGAGATGACGACGGGGGTATCTGCACCGCCGATCGGCAGCACGAACAGCACGCCCAACAGCAGGGAAATGCCGACCAGAGCGAGAAAAACGGTTGTGTCTTTGGGGTTAACAATCAAATAGGCGCTGCCCGCCAGAAACCCCGCCAATAGCGTGATGTTGAACGGTTGCTGGAATGGAAACGTGATCGGTGAGCCGCTGATCAATCCTTGCAGCTTTACGAATGCCAGCAAGCTACCTGTGAACGTAATGCCGCCAATCAAAACGCTGAGGATGATCGTCACTGTTTCATCCACTGGAATCGCATTCACACCATGAATGACCTTCCAGAATGCACCGACTGCGACCAGTGCTGAAGCTGCACCACCAAAGCCGTTCAATAAACCCACCATCTGCGGCATCGCGGTCATTTCGACTCGCTGCGCCATGATTGCGCCGATCGCCGAGCCAATCGCCATCCCAATGAGCACCATTTCATAGTTCAGCACGGCTCGATCGAGCAGGGTTGCTACGATCGCAATCAGCATCCCGATCGCTGCTAGCAGATTGCCTTTTCGCGCGGTGGCAGGCGATCCCAGTTGCTTTAAGCCAATAATAAAAAGGGCTGATGCGACGAGATAGCTAAGTTGAATGCTGCTGGGCAAAAAATCCATCATGCTTTCACGTCTTTTTTCTTAAACATTTGCAGCATCCGATCGGTCACTAAAAAGCCACCCACCACGTTGATGGTTGCCAGCACCACCGCAATCAGTCCGAGGATGACGGTTAAACTCCAGTTGCGATCGCCCGCAACCAGCAAGGCACCGACGATCGCAATGCCCGAAATCGCATTCGACCCAGACATCAACGGCGTATGCAGCGTCGGCGGAATCTTATTAATCACCTCAAAGCCAATAAACGATGCCAGAACAAAGACAACCAGTCCAGCAATTAATCCTTCTGCCATGGTTTGAAACTCCTAAGAATTAGGGAATAGGGAGTAGGGAGTAGGGAGTGGGGAGTAGGGAATGGGGAGTAGGGAGTAGAGCAGAGGGGTCAGGGGATAGCAAAAGGCAAAAGTTAAAAGGCAGGAGGTAAAGCTAATAGCTGACTGCTGTAGCTTGCTCCGCTTCGCGATTAGCTGAACGCTGTCTCAACTCAAAACTCAAAACTCAAAACTCAAAACTTTCTACTTGACTCCCACAGGTTCGCCCAACAAATTCCGCACGCGCTGATTCCGGACTTCGCCAGCGTGAGTGACGCAGGTGCCGCTGATGATGTCGTCCTCAAAGTTCAGCGTGAGTATGCCATCTTTAACGAGATACTGTACTAGCGTGAGAAGGTTTTTGGCGTACATCTGGCTGGCGTGAACGGGCATCGTAGACGGCAGGTTTGTGGGACCAATAATCGTCACGCCGTTGCGCACCACATCTTTACCGGCTTCCGAGCCTTCGCAGTTGCCGCCTTGCTCGGCTGCCATATCGATTACCACAGAACCGGGCTTCATCTGAGCAATCATGTCACTTGTGACGAGGCGGGGTGCTTGACGACCGGGTACTTGCGCCGTGGTAATCACAATATCAGAGAGCTTGACGTGTTCGGCGATCGCCTCCTGGGTCTTCTGTTTCGCTGCATCCGAAACTTCTTTGGCGTAGCCACCTGCGGCTACAGTCTCCTCTTCCAGCTTGACTTCGACAAACTTAGCGCCCAAACTCTGCACTTCTTCTTTCACGGCAGGGCGAATGTCAAAGGCTTCTACAACCGCACCGAGACGACGTGCTGTGGCGATCGCCTGCAATCCAGCCACCCCTGCCCCAATCACAAACACTTTCGCGGGGGGAATGGTGCCTGCTGCGGTCGTCAGCATGGGGAAGAATTTGGGCAAAGCGGCAGCGGCGATCAGCGTCGCCTTATAGCCAGCTAGTCCTGCTTGAGACGAGAGTGCATCCATGCTTTGTGCCCGACTGGTACGCGGAATGAGTTCAATGCTAAAGGCTGTTACCTTGCGATCGGCTAACCGCTTAATCACACCTGGATTTCCCAACGGATCGAGAAAGCCAATGAGTGTTGCGCCCTCGCGCAGCAAATCTGCCTCATGTCGCCCATCTTCTCGTTCGCGTGGCGGACTCACCTTTAACAAGACATCCGCTTCGCCCCACAAACGTGCTGTGTCAGCGACGATCGTGGCTCCTGCAGCTTCGTAGGCAGCATCGGCAAAAAACGCCTGCTCACCCGCGCCCGCTTCCACCCAGACTTCCAAACCCTGTTTGACTAACCGACTCACAGTGTCTGGAATCAGCGCTACTCGGCGTTCTCCCATATCTATTTCTTTTGCAACACCAATCTTCATGAATGCTCCTTGTACAAACAGTGCTTTTTCCAGGCATGGGTAGTTGCCAATCACATGAGTCGTATGCGTACAGTACCCGATGCCTACAACGTTATTTTTTTGAGTCGTACAGCCTGTAGAAGCGCTTACTGGCGTTCATTTAACGTTGTGAATCGGAACATTCGGTCGCTGAAGAGCGATCGCATTGACCCTCCATATTAGGTCGATCTTCAAAGCTGTAGTAAATTCCTTAACTTGTCTTATGATTTTGGCTTATAGGTTGGGGAGTTATTCATAGTAAAAAGTTTTCTGTCAAATGGTTTCTTTTTACAACCATTCGTGACTGGTTTGCAATGAATGGTTGCCATACTTCGCTTGATGGTAGGGGTTGCGATCGAGGTTAGCCTCTCTGGCACGGGCCCTGATGATTGCGGCTAAGTACAGGTGGCAAGCATCAATGCCTTTGGAGTTTGGTCAGCGAGGGCACTTTTAGCGATGCTTGCCGTCTGAATGCTTGCTATACGCTTCTGGCTGGATACGAATTTCGACCGAGAACTGCCAACTACAACACCGAGGTTTAAGCTGTTCAAGCTGCGAAGTTCAATGAGTGTGATCAACTCATAAATCCTGATAGAGTCTACTTAGCCAAAGATTAGCAACCTGTTAACCAACTCTCTGCCAATTGAGTAATCCGATTATGTTTCCTAGAATCTCTGTTAAACGTGCCTTGTCTGGGCTTGCGATCGCAGGCGTACTGGTCGCAGGGCTGCCGCTGCTGGGCTTTGCACAGGGGCTACCTGGTCTCACCATTTTTGGTGGTGTTAAAGGTGAAGATAACCTGAACTATCGTCTAGACTTTGGCGGCAGAGCAAACGGTGCTGGCGAGCGCTATCGCTTGAGAATTCCCGCCAAAAAGATGAAGCTGGCAGTGGCTCAGTTCTCGATCGCCTATCCCGATTACTTCAAGGGGCAATTTGACCCCAAAGATGTGGAAATCATCGTCAAAAACAAATCAGTGCCGCTTCAGGAAGTGAACTGGAACAAGGAAAACAACTTTATTGAGATCTTCCCTACTAATCCCATTCCAGCCGGTAGCAACGTCGAAATCCAGCTCGCTAACGTGCGCAACCCCAATTCGGGTGTCTACTATTTTAACTGCCAGGTACTCTCGCCCGGAGATACGCCGCTCCTGAGATACCTTGGCACCTGGGTCATTTCAATCGACAACGGCTAAACTAAGAGTGTAATCACACTGGTTGGCGATCGCTGGCTCCGTTAAGCCATCACAAGCAGTGTGGTCTAACAGCTTTAGCAGTGGTACAATCAAAAGCTGTGGCTTTTTAAGCCTTTAACGGGGAACTGCGGGAGACGCTAACGATGACAAAACGAACTTTGGGCGGCACCAGTCGCAAACGTAAGAGAACTTCTGGTTTCCGCGCTCGTATGCGCACTGCGACGGGTCGGCGTGTCATTCAAGCACGTAGAACTAAAGGACGCTTTCGTCTAGCCGTTGCTTAAGTCTGGCTGGTTGCGATGTACACGACGTGGCACTCTCTAAGGCAAACCGTCTCAGGTCTAGACAAGACTTTAATGCTGTTTATCGTCACGGCAGGCGGCGAAAGTCTAACCACTTGACGCTGGTTGCATTGCGACGCTCGCCTACACGAGATTCTAAACAGCGTTGCCAGGTAGATCAGGCTACGATCGTTGAAGCCGCACCAGAGCCAACACGGGTAGGAATTTCAATTAGTCAGAAAGTTAGCAAGCGCGCTGTTATCCGCAATCGCATCAAGCGATGGCTTAAGGTGGCAGTGCGCTTGCTGATGCCACAGTTTCCAACCGGATGGGATATCGTTGTGATTGTTCAGCCGGAAGCGACGCAGTGCGATTATCCACAATTTCTGCAAGAATTAGAGCAGTTGCTGATAAAAGCTGAGGTGTACGATGGGCATTAGCGAAGATATTTACTATGAGGGTGGTCCTCATGTTGGTGATCTCATCTTTAACCTGCTTTTGGGCTTTACGGTCATTTGTTTGCCTCTAACGGTGGGCGCAATCGTAAGGGCACTCTGGCTACGCTATCGCATTACCAGTCGGCGGCTTTCAGTTACAGGTGGCTGGATGGGGCGCGATCGGGCAGATATTATTTACTCTGAGATTGTTAAAGTAGTGACTGTTCCCCGTGGCTTAGGGCTTTGGGGCGATATGGTGGTCACACTCAAGGACGGCAGTCGTTTAGAATTGCGCTCAATGCCCAACTTCCGTGCGACTTACGATTACATCAATGAAAAATTGACCCCTAGAGCGCAATCTGCTAGCGGTGCACTCGGTAATTAGGGGTAACAGAGAAGGGGGGACGAGCGGGAATGCATAAGTGGGTGTAATACCCCTACTTGCCGACCGTCTACCAGGCACGTGTATGCTGAAGGTAATTGGATACACTGATTTAAACTGCTAGATTCAAACTGACAACGTACGAGAGGCAACGTTCGGCGCATGGACTTCGGTATTGGGTTTATTTCCAACAACATAATGCTGCCGATCCTGGATTTTTTCTACGGGATCGTGCCGAGCTATGGACTGGCTATTGTCTCTTTGACGTTGGTAATCCGCTTTGCGCTCTACCCGTTGAGTGCAGGCTCGATTCGCAGTATGCGCCGCATGAAAGTTGTGCAGCCTGTGATGCAAAAGCGGCAGCAGGAGATTCGCGATCGCTACAAGGACGATCCTGCCAAGCAGCAGGAAGAAATGGGCAAGGTGATGAAGGAGTTTGGCAATCCCCTTGCGGGCTGTCTGCCACTCGTGTTCCAGATGCCTATCCTGTTCGCTCTGTTTGCTACCCTGCGAGGATCACCTTTCTCTGATGTTCCGTACTCAATTAATCTGCAAATCTTACCGAAAGAGCAGATTGAGCAGATTCAGCCCCAGGCATTCACAACGGCACCTCAAAATATCTACGTTGCCGAAGGGGTACATGCACCCGTAACGGCGTTACTTGCAGGCGGCAGCAAGCTGGTGGTTGGCGAAAAGACAAAGGTTGATTTCCAAACGGTTGATGGTAAGTCGCTACAAACGCTTTTAGAGGAATATCCTGAGACGAAACTGGCTCCCCGGTTTGAAGTGGCAAGTGGTGCAGAACGGGTCAAGCTGAATGATGACGGGACGATCGAAGCCCTGCAACCTGGTGATGTCACCCTCAAAAGCATTGTGCCTGGTCTTGCAGCCGATAAAGGCTTTCTGTTCATTGACAAACTTGGACGAGTTGGCGCGATCGATCCCGATGGAGTCATCCACTGGGATATTGTCGGCATGATTGTCTTCTTTGGTCTCAGTCTCTACGTCAACCAACTGCTGTCAGGGCAGGGTAAGAGCGCCAACGCCAACCCTCAGCAGGAAACCATCAACAAAATTACGCCGGTACTGTTTTCGGGTATGTTCTTCTGGTTCCCGCTGCCTGCCGGAGTGTTAATGTACATGACGATCGCCAACGTCTTCCAAACTGCTCAGACCTTTGTGCTGTCGCGAGAAGCGCTACCAGAAGAAATTCAGAAGCTAGTTGAAGCTGAAGAAAAGGCGAATGAAATTAAGACGACGGTGCTTCCCTTTGAACCCGGTCGAACAAAGAAAGAGTCCGACGTAAAGGCATCTAAAAAGGTTGCAGACTCAAAGGCGAAGACGACCAAGGCAAAAGCCAAAGAGTCTAAGGTGAGAGAGTCAAAGCCGATTGAGGTCAAAGCTGAAGTGGTTGCAGAAAAGGTTGAGACAGCTCATGCTAAGCCCGATGCTGGTCATAAGCACCCCACTGAAGCGGTAGACGTGCATATAGTGCCAACGTCTGAGCTGGAGCGCCCAGAGAAAGAAGCGTGAGGTGAGCCAATGGATACCAATCAAATGCAGCGCGGACAGCAATGGCTAGAAGAACTGCTGCGGTTAGCTGGCTTAAATGCAGCCGTGACAGCCGAGCTAAACTCAAGCTTCGCTGAAGAGAGTTGCTGGCTCACGATTGATGAAGCAAACCTGCTTCCAGAGCAGATCCAGACGCTTACGGGATCTGGTGGTTCTGTGCTGGACTCTATGCAGTATCTGACGAACGCAATTTTGAATTTGAGTCAGGAGCGCGACCAGCAAAAAGCCTTTACCATTGAGCTAGCAGGCTATCGATTACGCCGCTATGACGAACTCAAAGCCATTGCAGAGCAAGCAGCAGCTAGCGTGCAAGAGACGGGTGAAGAGTTTGAGCTGAAAGCGCTCTCGTCTGCCGAACGTCGTCAGGTGCATACGATGCTCAAAGAGCATGAAAATCTGGAAACCTTCAGTCGTGGGCAAGAACCCGATCGTCGCTTGGTCATCCGTCCGCTGCAAGCCTGATTGGTTCGATCGCGGTCTGGTCTCCGCAAGTAAAAAGTTAGGGTTAGGAAGGTTCGTGGCTAAGAACCGTGCACTCGTGCGAGGATCGCTGCTGGTTAGAGGAGGAGCAAACCCCTATGGACACTATCTATATTCCACAGTTGACCAAAGCGCCTCAACAAACTGAGGTCATTAGCTTTAGTGAGTCCATTCCAGGGCTTGAATCCTTAACTCCTGTGCAAGGGCAACTCACGGTCACCCATCGCGGAGGCTATCTCGACGTTTCAGCCAAGGCAGAGACGATCGTGACTCTCATGTGCCACCGCTGCTTGCAGCAATACAACTACCGTCTGTTGATCGCGCCTTCTGAACTCATCTGGTTAGAGGAAACGACTGATCAGATCGATCCAGTGCTATTAGACCGAGACATTGCAGCCGAAGATCTCCTTGAGACACTGCCTCCTAAAGGCACGTTTGACACTACAACGTGGCTCTACGAGCAATTGTGTCTAGAACTCCCACAGCGACAATTGTGCGATCAAGCCTGTCAGGGTATTGAACTAGCAACGGTAGAAACGCCTGCACCAACGATCGACCGTCGCTGGGCATCGCTAGAAACATTTAAAGACCAGCTTCGTGGTTAAAGCGGTTAAATAAGGCGCTAAATTAAGGCATGGTTGGGAAGCCGTTCGTTTCAGTAGCCGTAGCAGCGCGGGTCGGACTTGGAGTCAGGAGTCAGGATCTGGATTGAGGCATCAGCATAAAATGCTACCTTCTGTCTTGGCTATCTTCTGTCTTGGCCCTCTTCTGCCAATGTCTGTGAACTATCAGCTTCGCTTCATCGATTAGCACGTCATTTTTAATGGGTTTGTCATGAGCTTCAGCGATGAGTTTGAGTTGTTGCTGCGGGCACGTTATCCGCTAATTTACATTCCCACCCGTGAAGAAGAGCGGCTTGAAGCCGCAATCGCCCACTCTGCTAAGCAGGGAAACCGAGCGGTCTACCTTTGGGACTTTGTGGATGGTTATCAGGGCAACCCCAACGATGCTGGCTTTGGCAAGCGCAACCCGCTGCAAGCGCTAGAGTTTGTGGAGAAACTGCCAGCTACTGCTGCTGCCGTCTTTATTCTGCGTGATTTTCAGCGTTTTTTGGACGATGTAGCTATCTCACGCAAGCTTCGCAATTTGGCGCGTTTGCTGAAGTCGCAGCCCAAGAACATTGTCATTCTGTCCTCCCAGATCGCAATTCCGGATGAGTTAAGTGAAGCGTTGACCATCCTAGAATTTCCACTGCCTGCCGCTACAGAAATCAGGGTTGAAATTGAGCGTTTGATCGCTGCAACCGGACGATCGCTGGAAAATCGCCTCCTGGACGAACTGGTACGCTCCTGTCAGGGGTTGTCGATGGAGCGGATTCGTCGTGTGTTAGCGCGGGCGATCGCGACGCATGGCGAACTCCGTCCCGAAGACGTAGACCTGGTGCTAGAAGAAAAGCGCCAAACGATCCGCCAGACGCAGATTCTAGATTTTTACCCCACTACAGCCAATATTTCGGATATTGGTGGGCTGGACAATCTAAAAGACTGGTTGCTTCGGCGCGGTGGTGGCTTTTCAGAACGGGCGCGGCAGTATGGCTTGCCCCATCCCAGAGGGCTTCTGCTAGTGGGCATACAAGGTACGGGCAAGTCGCTCACGGCAAAGGCGATCGCGCACCACTGGCACCTACCGCTCCTCCGGTTAGACGTGGGACGCTTATTTGCTGGCTTGGTGGGTGAGTCCGAATCCCGCACGCGCCAAATGATTCAACTCGCTGAAGCGCTTGCCCCCTGCATTTTGTGGATTGACGAAATCGACAAAGCGTTTGCTGGCGTTGACGGTCGAGGTGATGCAGGCACAACTAGCCGCGTGTTTGGTACCTTCATCACCTGGCTTGCCGAAAAAACAACGCCTGTCTTTGTGGTGGCGACTGCCAACAATATTCAATCGCTGCCCGCTGAGATGTTACGCAAAGGGCGCTTTGATGAGATTTTTTTTGTAGGGTTGCCTAGCCAGGAAGAACGCCAGGAGATCTTTTCTGTACACCTGTCGCGGCTGCGTCCCCATAACTTGAAGCAGTACGATGTGGAGCGTTTAGCGTATGAAACCCCTGATTTCTCTGGAGCTGAAATTGAACAGACGTTGATTGAGGCAATGCATCTTGGGTTCAGCCAAAATCGGGACTTTACTACCGACGATATTTTAGAGGCGGCAAGCCAGACTGTGCCACTGGCACGCACCGCTCAAGAGCAAATTCAGTTTTTGCAAGAGTGGGCCGCCGCCGGGAAAGCACGCCTTGCTTCAAAACACAGTAGCTTGAACACCCGCATTCATCGGCAGATGCACCAACCAGAGGCATAGAGGTTACAATGCTGCCAGCGTGATGTGCTGAGAGCCGCGATGAGTTGGTCAGATTTAGTTAAAGTGTTGAGCGGGATGTTTCTGGCGATCGCCCTGATGGTTGGCGGTTGCTTTTTTGCCGCACAGTACGTGGTCGCTCAATTCACAGCGCCCCCTCCGAAACCGAGGTTTCCAAATGACAATGCTGCCGCTAAAGCAAAAATTCAACCAGCACCTGCGGTGAAGCCTGTTGTAGCGCCGCCCATCCCTAAGCCTAGCGTTAGCCCAAGCCCAAAGCCTTCACCGACAATCACAGCAGGCTACCGCGCACGGATTACCTTGGCGCAGGGCTTAAATTTACGCGAAAGCCCCAGTCGAGACGCTGCCCGGATTGGAGGTGTGGTTGCCAACACGCGGATTACAGTACTTGAGGAGAGTTCCGATCGCGAATGGCAGCGAGTGCGGCTAGAGGACAGTGGTCGCGAAGGTTGGGTCAAAGCTGGTTATACCGAACGCCTTAATCAGTAAGCATCTGTCCTCAGCGATCAAAACGACGGGTACACGCTGTATGACAAGACTGGAGCGTTTGGCGGTTGCTATGATGAGGTCAAGAGCATCTGGGCTTAATTGCCCTTCGCTAAGACACGCTCGGTTACCGAATGTTTTAGCCAAAGCCGATCGAAGGTTAAAGCAATGTATGTGATTCAAGTAAATAAACAGGATTGGCTCGTTGGCATTTGGAGAGGCTGGCTCACCTTATCGCTCAGCCCTTCTAATGCCCTGGTCTATCGCTCTCTAACGACTGCCGAAAATGCTACGCATTATTACAGCGAAGTGGCTCCAGGAAGAGACTACACCGTACAGCCCATACCTACGGCGATCGCATCTGGTCTGTAAAGACTGAATGGGAATAGAAGGCAGAGGACACTGTTTCTTCGGAGCCTGTGACGTTCAGTCTTGCTGCTGCCAAACTTTTACGGTTGCATCCCAACTGCCGCTAACAATCACTGTTTGTCTGGCGCTAGCTTTGGTCTGGGACAAGGCACCCACTGCCACTGACCAGACCCAGTTTGTATGCCCTGCTAGAGAGTTCAACAATCTTCCGGTTTCTAAAGACCAAAGCTTGATGGTGGTGTCTTGGCTACCGCTGACTAGCGTTATGCCGTTGGGGTCGATTGCCAAAGCGTTAACGGCACCTTCATGACCAGAAAGCACCTGTTTGAGCTTTCCGGTGGGCAAATCCCACAAACGGATACTGCCGTCGTCGCTGGCACTGGCAAGAATGCGCCCGTCTGGACTGATGGCGATCGCATTAACGGCATCCTGATGACCTTCCAACACATGGATTAAAGCCCCTGTTTTGCTGTCCCACACGCGGATGGTTTTGTCGCGGCTACCACTGGCAATCGTTCTACCATTGGGGCTAAAAGCAACGGCAATAACCCAATGCGTGTGTCCCGCAAGGACACGTTCAACGTTGCCTGTGGGAAGGTGCCAGAGGCGCACTGTTTTGTCCTGGCTACCGCTGGCAAGGAACTGTCCCTTAGGGCTAAAGCAGACCGCACGTGCCCAATCTGTATGTCCATCGAGCGTTTGCAGTTGCTTGCCCGTCTCCCAGTGCCACAGCATCAGCCGTCGATCGTTATTACAACTGGCAATGGTTTGCCCATTGGGGCTGACCGCGATCGCGCGAATCCAGCCTGCATTGGCGGCTAGAGTGTGCAGCAGGGTTCCTGTTGCCAGATCCCAGATTTTAATCGTGCGATCGCCACTACCGCTGGCAAGGCTCTGACCATTGGGATGAATCACGACCGATCGCACCCAACTTGAGTGATCGGTCAACGTTTGAGTGCAGACCCAGCGCGGTGGTGCTGTACCCTGAAGCGATTGGGTCACAGGTGCCATTGTTTCCAGCGCCAACGCAGGGGGGAATGGTTGTTTGGGCGATCGCGCCAAGCCGATTTTGTCAACGCGCTGAGCCGTTTGAGTTGCTAACCGATAGCCATCAGCCGGTAGCTTAAGTGCCCCCATCACAGAGGGTGCATTGAGATCGCGCAAGACATCGGCGGCTGACTGGTAGCGCCGTTTGACAGCACCTTGCAGCAATTTATCTAGAATGCTGCCTAACGCCGGGCTGACCGGACGCTTCAGGTGTTGCTGCCACTGCCAACCACCTTCCTGGGTATCAAAGAGGTCTGCGGGAGGAATTTGGGTCAGGAGATAAATGCAGGTAACGCCTAAGCTGTAAAGATCGCTGGCAAAAATGGCCTTCCCGATCGCTTGCTCTGGTGCAACAAACACAGGACTGCCAATGCTGGTGCCAGTTTGGGATGAATCGGCACCGCTAATCGTTTTAGCCGCACCAAAATCGACCAGCACAAACCGCTGCGTGGCGGCACGACGAAGAATATTTTGTGGTTTGATATCTCGGTGGATGACTTGATGGCTATGAATAAAGGTGATCACTGGCAGCAAATCATTCAGCAAACACCAGACCTGCTCTTCGCTAAACGAACCACTTTTAGCCGTTTCCTGGAAGAGATTGGCTCCACCAATAAACTCCTGTACGAGATACTGGTACTCTGCCTGCTCAAAATGCGCGAGTAGCTGTGGAATTTGAGGATGTTCGCCTAACGCTTCTAGCTGCACTGCTTCACGTTGAAACAAGGCTCGTGCGTGCTCTGGGTCATAAACATTATGACTTTGCGGGAAAAATTGCTTGATCACGCACGACGGGCGCGATGGTTTGTATTCATCGACTGCCAAAAAGGTTCTGCCAAAGCCTCCACGCGCAAGCGACTCTAACGCCCGGTAGCGATCGCCAAGCAGCAGCTTAAAGCCACACGTTGAGCAGAACTTAGCCGCATCAGGATTCTGTGGCGCACGGCAATAAGGATTAAGGCAATAGCTCATAGCACGAAGAGCAAGAGAGCGTTAATGTCTATCGTAGAGGCTCTGTAAGCTTTTCTACTCACCTAAACGCTTTAGATTGTTGTTCAAGAACAGGTGGGCAGAAACGTGAAGCCAACCCTCAGTACGATCGCAAGCAGCCATAAAGCTGAACGCATCATCGCACGTCGTTGCTTCACGCGTAACCCATCAAAAAAGGCAGACAAATTGCCTGCCTTACAAAACCTTTTGATGTCGTTTGTATGCTTGATACAGTTATCTAAAGCCGACGGCTGCTTGCCAAACGAATGCTAACAGCAGAAAGAAAACCGGAATCACGGGTAAAACATTCACCAGGGGATCGAAAATGGCGTAGGCTTCGGGCAATTTTGCTAAGAGCAACGCTGCTTCCATAGTATGAATGACCTCTTCAACGAGTTCAGAATTTCCTCTCATTTTATCATGGTATGGACTGCGCTCGGATTGAGCCTCATACGGATTGAGGAAACTTCCTGGAGCATGAAAGCGCTGTGCGGGGTCGAGTTTACCAGCGATCGCTCGTTGCTCAGCGTCTTATGCCATTCCCAAACGCTTACTTGCCGATAGCCAATGCCCAAATTCTGCGGTAAAGCTGTTGTTAAAAATTGCCCGACGAATCGTTTGCGTAAATTGCACCAGCTCCGTAATATTGTGAATCGATAGTAGCGTGTAGGCGAGTAACTCTTGCGATCGCAGCAGGTGACTGAGGTAAGCGCGGCTGAAGTTCTGGCAGGTATAGCAAGAACAGGCTGCATCCAGCGCCGTAAAGTCTTCACGAAATTTAGCATTACGCAAATTCCAGCGATCGCCCTGCACGAGTGCATTCCCATGCCGTGCCAGCCGCGTTGGAATCACGCAGTCAAACAAATCAACGCCAGCCGCGATCGCCTGCACCATTTCCCGATATGTGCCCACGCCCATTAGATAGCGAGGCTTATCTGGTGGCAGCAACGGAGTGGTGGCTTGCACAATTGCCTCAATGAGTGCGGCTGGCTCCCCAACGCTCACGCCCCCGATCGCATAGCCCGGCAAATCAAGCTGTGCCAGTTGCTCTGCTGCGGCACGACGAAGATCGGGATAAACGCCACCCTGAACAATCCCAAACAGCGCTTGATCCGATCGTTGATGCTCTGCTACACAGCGTTTGAGCCAGCGGTAAGTGCGCTCAGTAGACTGCATCACATCGTCGTAGCTAGCTGGGTAAGGTGGACACTCGTCAAACGCCATAATGACATCGGCTCCCAAAGCGTTCTGAATGGCGATCGAGCGCTCAGGCGACAGGTGAATCATCTGCCCATCACGAGGCGAACGAAACGTCACGCCCTCTTCCGCGATCGTGCGCATTTCGCTCAAGCTAAACACTTGAAACCCGCCCGAATCCGTCAAGATTGGTCCATCCCACGCCATAAAGCGATGCAATCCGCCCGCTTGCGCCACAATCTTCTCGCCAGGCTGGAGGTGCAGGTGATAGGTATTTGCCAGCACAAGCTGCGCCCCCGTTGCCCTTAGCTGGTCAGGGGTCACTGTTTTAACATTTGCCAGCGTACCCACAGGCATAAAGCGTGGGGTTTCCACTAACCCGTGCGGCGTTGCAAAAATTCCTGCTCGTGCCTTAGTCTCGCCGCACAGCGCCTGACACGTAAACGCAAAACCATTAGTCAAGAGTTCGTACTGTAAAAGGAATCCAAAGACTGTAGAAAGCGATCGCTAACCAATAACCTTGTCATTAGCAGCTTACGGTGATGAGCGAGGAGTGACTAACACTGCTGCTGCACTCTATCCGTACCGCTTAGCGTCACCACAGCTAGAAGGAAAAGTGCTCTTCGTCGTCAATTTGAACATCCCAGTTTGCTGACAGCACCTCTGCCACCACAGCTTCGAGCGCCGCGACGTTGAGACGATGATGATTCTGCTCGATCATCGGGTTGGAGAGCGGAATTAAACGGAGTTGACGATCGTCTTGAATAAGATTAAACCACGGTTCTTGCTCAAGGGATTTCCCTAGCTCTAGGTAGTCGAAGCTGTGAACGTTTAAGTACAGCGCGTGGTTCGCAATCAACGTCGATCGCTGCGGATCAGCGAAGACCTCAAGCACGTGCCCTTCTCCCTCGCTAGCGAGAACACCATCCTGCATGTGGCTATAGCGAACGCGGCTCAAATCTGCTAGTAGCCGCAGCATATCCTGCTTATTAACCACTGTTCCAGTGTCAACAATGCAAGGAGCAGGCAATTGTTCACTGCGAGAAAATTGATCGTGACTCATAAAGGGAACGCCTCTGATCTAGGTGAGCCGATGGCTCAGATAGCGAATGTGCAACAACGGGATGACAGCTTAGGCAATACAGTCTAACTAAAGCGGTAGAGTATGTGTGGCTGAATGGGATGGTGAAATGTAGCCAGGGCTTATGCTCAATCAAAGAGGAGATGAACAACCGAAGACTGTCTAAAACAGCGATAACAAGCCGTTGCAAGATTGGTCATTAGGACGAAGCTACGGGCTTAAAGGCAGCTTTTGTCAGGGATCGTGTGGGTCAACGGAGGGGGTTTAGTAGTGTATGAGACAATTCTATCCTAAGTTTTTCAGCTCGCTCCTGATGGAATTTACTGAATTAACGAAGGCAATCACCTCATCGAGTGACATTAAAGCGGGACGAGTCCTTCAATTATGTCTATAAACAGCAGACGATCGCGTCAGCCACACCACGGAAACATCAAGATTTCATAACACCCGTGGACAAGCAATGCCAGATCTCCGACTTCTTAAAGAAGTGGAGATCTAAAGAGCAAACGCTCATTAAACATAATGGTTAAGCAACTTTCGACGTTTCTGGGCGCGATCGCCTTTTATACCTGCCTGCCAATCCCTCAGCGCTGGACGCTCACCTTCAACGGGATTGCACGCTGGGCACCTGTGGTTGGGCTGGCGATCGGCGGGTTGGTCGGGCTGCTTGATTTCGGATTGTATGACGTGGGAATGCCCATCCTGACGCGCAGCGCGATCGCCGTTGCAGTCTGGGTTGCGCTTACGGGCGGGCTACATCTAGATGGCGCAATGGATACTGCTGATGGGCTGGCAGTTCTAGACCCTCAGCGCCGCCTACAGGTGATGGCAGATAGCCATACAGGGGCGTTTGGCGCGATGGCGGCGGGGATCATCCTTCTGCTTAAGGTGACGGCACTCGCCGATTTAGCGTCCCATCGCTGGCTGGTACTGATGTTGGTGGCAGCCTGGGGACGCTGGGGGCAAGTGGTGGCGATCGTTCAGTATCCTTATCTCAAACCTGAAGGCAAGGGTGCCTTTCACAAACAGGCTCTGCGATCGTGGTGGGATACTGTCCCAACCTTGATACTGCTGCTGGTGTTGAGTGGGCTACTGGGATGGTTAAGCCTAATCCCCTGGCGTACCGTTAGTCTGGCGATCGTGGGTGGGGGAACGATCGCAGTCCTGACTGGAGCGTGGTTCAATCATCAGCTTGGCGGACAGACGGGTGATACCTATGGTGCGATCGTAGAGTGGACAGAGGCGCTGTTGCTGTGTTTGCTAACGGTCGGGTGAGGAATAAGGGTGAGATTTTCTAGACAGATTGCTCCCCTTCAGTAGGGACGTTATATGTAACGTTCCTACTGAAGGTCGCGCTTGCCTCTCTCGATCCCGGCGTTTTACAATGCATGTCCCGGTTTAGAATACCTAAGACATGCTTATAGAAGACAGCTCACAGAGGCGAGGCAAACGATGACAGGGCAGCTTCCCATCCCGGTTTTAGTGAATGGTGCGACGGGCAAAATGGGTCGCGAAGTGGTAAAAGCGATCGCCCAGACGAATGACATGACTCTGATTGGAGCAGTCGCCCGCAACCCTGAGTATCAAGGGCAGGATATTGGGGAGTTAGCTGGCTGTGGGGCGCTTGAGGTGCCTGTAACCAGTGAGTTTGAGCCGATGCTGGCAATGCTGGCTCAAGAAAAGCAGCTTGGTGTCATGGTGGACTTCACCCATCCCGACTCGGTGTACGGCAACATTCGCTCGGCAATCGCCTATGGCATTCGTCCCGTTGTCGGTACAACGGGCTTGAGTGCGGAGAAGCTACAAGACTTGGCTGTGTTTGCAGATAAAGCCAGTACAGGCTGCCTGATCATTCCAAACTTTTCGATCGGCATGGTGCTACTGCAACAAGCAGCAATCCAAGCCTCCCAGCACTTTGATCACGTCGAGATTATTGAACTTCACCATCACCAGAAGGCAGACGCGCCCAGCGGCACCGCTCTGCAAACGGCACAAATGCTGGCGGAATTTGGCAAAACGTTCAACCAGTCTGACGTTCAAGAAACTGAGAGGCTCCCAGGTGCACGCGGCAGTTTGGCGGCAGCGGATATTCGGATTCACAGTGTACGGCTACCAGGCTTAATCGCCCATCAAGAGGTGATTTTCGGTGCGCTTGGGCAGATTTATACGCTACGCCACGATACGAGCGATCGAGCGTGCTATATGCCAGGAGTGCTGCTAGCCATCCGCAAAATCATTCAGCTCAAGTCATTGGTCTATGGCTTAGAGAAGCTGTTGTAAGTGAAAATGTTAGGTAAAGCAAAAGGGCTGTTAACCCGCTGCCCACCTCTACGCCTTAGCTGCGATAGTCTTCCTCCTGTTCGTCTTGCTCTGCTTCTGCTTGGCTCACCCCTTCCTTGAAGCCACGCAGGGTCTTGCCGAACGTGCTGCCCAGTTCTGGAATCTTTTTAGGACCAAAGACCAGCACCGCCGCAATGAGAATAATGACAACTTCGGGCCACCCAAGACCAAACATACCTGTCTCCTATGCGTTGAAGGTTGAACAATGGGGCTAGGTAAAGGACTTTGAGCCGTAAGCTCTAGACTTTCTGTGTCCCTTCATCACTATAGACGGGTAAAGAACGGTTCTAACGAAGCAATGTTTGAGTGTAGAAGTGGCGATTCCGCTGCTTCTTTAGGTAGATTTTCGATGAGAAATAACGGTTGAGCAGGCTTGACACAAGCGTTCTGGGCGTTTGGTCGTCTAGGCTACAGTCCCTCCCGGCGAAGAACGAGCTAGAATCAATGCGGAATCTAGTCGAAATAGCTAAAAAAGAATGACTAGCACGTTGCAATCGCCCTCTACAAGCCAGCAGCGACCTGGTTGGCTGCGTGGACTGTTAACAATTGCTTGGGCAAATGGACATTTTGACTCAGAGGAGAAAAATCTGATTATTTCTTTAACAAACCAGGAACTAGCTGCCACAGAAACCTCAACAGCCTTAGATCCTGTTTCACCCGCTGAGCTTGCCGAGGCGGTTAGACAAGACCCTGCTGCCACCGAGCATTTTCTGAGAATGGCTGTGATGGTAGCCATCGCTGATGGTGCTTACTCGTTCTGCGAAGACGAAATCCTCTTCGGCTATTGCCGATCGCTTGGGCTGAAAACAGACGTGTTAGAAGCCCTCCGCACAACGCTGATTGATCCCCAAGCAGGGCAATCGGTTCAGCCCATGCTAGTGTCTAGCGTCGAGCGACCAATGCAGTCGTACGTAAATCTGCAACCTCAAGGCACTGTATTGCAACCAGTCCGCAATTGGTTGGACAAGATGGACGTGCAAGACCCAAAAATCGCCCATTTTCTTTGTAAACTCATTCCTTCCCAATGTCCGTTTGAGCGAGATATCAATCTCTTTGGTCGCACGATCGCTCACATTCCTCCACTGTGTAAGCTCAACCCTTTGTACGATCAGTTCGTTGGCTTGCGCTTTCGAGCGCTTTCCTACTTGGCGGATGATTGCGGCGAAGATATCTCTTCATATTGCTAAAACGTCTTGCTAGCAAGGCTGGTCTGCCTTCATCTACCGAAGCCCCAAAGCACACCACCTGTGACTCCCAGCAACAGCAGCCCCATGCCACCAGCGAGGGGTTGCTTTTTTAGTCCCGTCATCCATTCGGGCGCGCGATCGGTATAGTGAACAAGCTGTGCCGCCTCCAGGCTTGCCATACCCCATATCCAACCAGCATGAAGACCACAAGCAAGCCCCAGGCTGCCCCCATCTGCCCAACGTGCTATAACCAGGACAAGTCCCATCAGCCACAGCCCAGGCAATTGAGGCGCAATGTCAGTGCCTTCCCAAAGCAGATGAAGCAACGCAAAAATGAGGCTTGAGCTAGCGGCGGCAACCCATACGGCATAGTCATGCTGTAGCTGGCTGAGCAGGAACCCCCGAAAGACTAACTCCTCAATGCCGCTGATGACCAAACTAATCGCTAATGTCGGCAGCAGCGCGCCGAAAAACTGGCTTAAATTAGATGTACTTAGCTCTATCCACTTTGCCCACCGTTCGAGACCAAATAATAGCCCAATACCTAAAACACCTAACCCTAACCCTAGCAAGAGTGAAATGAAGCTTGAGCCACTTAGAATAAAGCCATAGGTGGCAAACGTAGTCCCCTCAGCGCGCATAAACCCCCACAAAACAAGCGGTGCCAATGCGTAGAGGGAGAGAACAAGCGGCAGCTTTTGCCCGATCGAAAGCGGTTTTGGTGGTCGCCATTGAAGGACGATCGCCAAAGGAATCGCAATGGGCAACCAGGCGACTAGCCATGCTAAAAAGAAAGCGATCACTTTAGTGGCTGCTGAGCGATGAGCGATCGACTCTACTAAGACATCTAATTGGTCTAAAATTGCCATAAGAATCTGTCACGAACAGATACGCTCACACAGCCCTCACAACGGGGGGAAAAGGGTAGTAGAAAACATCGGTTCAAATTACTATCTCTCATCGCTCTGCGGCTTCGGACAAGGCTTTGAAAAGCTCCTGAGACAGCTAAAAATTGCACCAGAGCATAGAATTAAGATCTAAGCTTGATAAGGGAAAACGTTTTTGGTGGGCAAATAACTGTAGATTGCCCACCAAAAGCGTTGTTCTGACAAGTGCAGGGCGGTGTGAGAACGGTTTCAAGCCGCAAACTATGCAGAGAAACCGAACTGATCCTGCCCATTTCAGCAAACTTTGATCTAGAAAGGTTGCTAGAGGTGCTACTAAGGATCGTGGATTAAAATAAACCGACAAATTGTTCGTAGGTAGGGGCGCACAGCCGTGCGCCCCTACGGAAAACGCCGAGGTGATTAAATTCTTGTTCCTAAGCTTCAGCATGAGAGCCATTACTCTCGCCTTTGCCAGCATCTAACTGAATCAGATGAATGTGCTTGTAGCCAAGCTTAATTTCAAATTCATCGCCCGGCTTTAGCCCCATCGCTTGAGTGTAAGCCGCACCAATGACAATCTGTCCATTTTTATGAACACTCACTCGATAAGTGGGTTCGCGACCACGACCATCCTTGGAGCCTTCGGGATTTAGCGGGATGCCTCTGGCACCTAGTACAGCGTCGTAAAAATCAGTTAAATTAACACGAGTCTGGTTGGTTTTCGTTACTGTATAGTACCCGCAACGCTTCGCTGTTTCTCGGCGTGGCAAGTGCGAAAGTTCTTTTACTTTTTGAAGTAATGCTTTTCCAGTCAGTGGAGTCGTTGCAGTATCAGTCATCTCTCTATCCTGAGAACTCCAGGGTGATGAAGTAGGGACAAACCAGTAATCTGGCGCTATAGAAAATATAGCCTTAAACCCCTCAAACCTAACAATATTTTTTTTACAGGATTACTCTCAATCGTTTGCTTTATTTTTCCGGTTTTCGTGTAAGTTGATCGATCTGAACTGAATTTTGGTAGTGCCCTAGTTTAAGAAACCGTCCCGCTTCTTTTGAGCTAACATTGCGCGATCGTGCCATCTAGCACAGCAGCAGTACTTTACCTGACAATCTGCTGGCGGTATGATCCACTAGCGGTATGTGAAAACCCTTGAAGTTTTGCGGCTGGCTCCTAGCTTCCACGCTGTTTTCATGTGACTTTGATGATGGTTGCAGTTTGATCAGACATCACAGCATGAAAGCAAATGCAAGCATGAGGTAAAGACTGGCAAGCAAAAGACAGCAGCAGGCTATGAACCCTCTTAGGCTCTTTGGTGAGTGAGGTCATCTCTTTGTTCCTGAGCATAAGGAACCGTTAAAGAAGGAAGAGCAACTATCTCCAAGCTGCTTTTGGGAGGAAGAAGCAACTTTGTAACGATTGCAAACATTCTCCCAGCTTTTTAAAGCGGTACATCTCAGGACCGAATCTAGAAATCGGCAAGCAATGAAGCGCGATCGGTTTTTAGCGTGAACATTTTTGCTCCACAACGTTTTGATGTCGTCGCTGCGATCGCGTTGCAGGACGTTTACCCATGCTGTGGAAGCAAGTTGCACTGACGGCAGCGTGCAATGGAGCGTAGCTTATAGTCTGTCTCCATAACCCTTTAAGCGCTTGGGGTGAGCGAGTTCGCTGATCGGCTCAGTCTCTTCATTCTTTACCTATAGAGTCTAAGCTGAGTTGTCGCTTTGAACTTTTTTGCCTTCGCTAGCGTCTAACATCATGTACACAACGTTCATGACCCAATGACTGCATATCAGTTACCCGTAGCAGCGTATTCAGCGCCGACCGTTGTCTTCCCTTCCCTTTTCCCCGCCACTGTTCTGCCCACGGTGCCAGCGATCGCCGCGAGAGGCGTGAGTATGAGCTTTCAGTCGGGATCAGATTGCTATCAAGCGCTTAAGAACGTTGACTTGGAACTACGGAGCGGTGAAATTCAGCTTTTGATGGGTTCCTCTGGATCGGGGAAGACGACGTTGCTGTCGATTCTGGCGGGTATTTTGACTCCCACTGAGGGCAACGTTTACCTCTTGGGGCAGGAAATCACAGGTATGTCGCGATCGCGGCTAGCGCGTTTCCGGTTGGAGCACATCGGCTTTATCTTTCAAGGCTTCAACTTGTTTCCAGCCTTGACGGCGTTAGAAAACATTGAAGTGGCTTTAACCGTTAAAGGGATTCGGAAACATGCAGCCAAAAAGCAAGCACGCTCGTTGCTAGAGCAGGTTGGGCTGGCAGAGAAAGCAAACCAGCTACCGCGTGATTTATCAGGTGGACAAAAACAGCGAGTGGCGATCGCACGCGCACTAGGCGGCGATCCCAAGCTAATTATGGCAGATGAACCCACAGCCGCCCTGGATTCTCAAACTGGACATGCGGTCATTGAACTGCTCCATCGTCTGGCAAAGGAACAAAACCGCTCTGTGCTGATGGTGACTCACGATGCGCGCATCATTGATTTCGCGGACAGAGTGGTTAATCTTGAAGATGGTGCGCTGAAGCAGAAGCCAGTGTGAGTGCAGAAGCGGAATTTTTCGTGTCGTCAGCTTGAGTCGTAAGCTGAGCGATCGCAAACGCTAACTTATAGCCATTTCCATTTGCATTCACTACACCCGATACCGTTCGGCTGAGCGCTCACGCCGAAGACCTGCACCCCACACCCGTGCTCACAAAACTCTGGCTTACCCAACCAGCAACCGCTGTAAGTTCTGGATATTTTATAGACATCATCAATTTATGGCTGTCATTGCCTCTACGATCTTGAGAGGAGAATCAGAGCGTAGACAGGGGATCTCAGGCAATGACGTTAAGCCTTTGTATGATTGTGCGAGACGAAGAAGCAACGCTACACCACTGTTTGGCTAGCGTGGCAAGTGTGGTTGACGAAATCATCATTGTTGACACAGGTTCCCACGATCGCACAGTTGCCATTGCCCAAGCGTTAGAGGCACAGGTTTACACGTTTACCTGGTGTGATGACTTCGCCGCTGCCCGCAACGCCTCGCTTCAGTATGCTCATGGCGACTGGATTTTGGTGCTTGATGCTGATGAAGTGCTGGTGCCGGAGATTGTGCCGACGTTACGGCAGGCAATGCAGCGAGAGGATGCGATCGCGTTTACCCTTTTGCGAGAAGAATTAGGCACCACTCATCCCTACTCGCAGTTATCGCGCCTGTTTCGCAGGCACCCCACGATCGCCTTTGCTCGTCCCTATCACGAACTCATTGACGACAGCATTGCCGACCTTCTGAGACGCGAACCGCACTGGCAGGTCATCGCCTTACCAGAAATCGCCATTCAGCATACAGGGTATCAGGCAGCGATGATTGAGCAACGACGCAAAGTCGATCGCGCTCGCACTACTATGGAACGCTACCTGACGACGCATCCTGACGACGCTTACATTTGCAGCAAGCTAGGAGCGCTTTATGCTGATATTGGTGAAGTAACGCGAGGGCTGGCACTCCTACAGCGAGGGCTAGAAACGGCAACTGAGGCGCCTGTGCTGTATGAACTGCATTATCACCTGGGCAGTCTTTACACCCAGCTAAATGCTCCAGCCGCAGCAGCCATGCATTATCAAACCGCGATCGAGCAACCCTTGCCGCAGCGTCTAAAACTAGGCGCTTATAACAACTGGGGTAATTTGCTGAAAGATCAGGGCGAACTGGTAAGAGCAAAAACGCTGTACGAGACGACGATCGCGATCGACCCGACCTTTGCAGTGGGTTACTACAACCTGGGACTGACACTCAAAGCCATGGGAAAGCTGAAGGACGCGATCGAGCACTATACTCATGCCATCCAGCTTCAGCCGACCTATGCTGAAGCGCACCAAAATTTGGGCGTTGCGCTCTTGAAAGCGGGCAGCATCACCGAAAGCTTGGAGTCCTTTCAACGAGCGATCGCGCTCTATGAACAGCAACGATCGCCAGAAGCAGTAAGGTTGCGAGACGCGCTCACGCAGATGGGACTGGGTCACGGCTAAAGGTTTCGGTCAGACGTGGAGAGCGCCAAACTAGACGCTCAAGCGCTCGTACCGTCTCAAGATGATGCTGAGACTGATGCTGTGGGTTTGCCGCTGTCGATGTTTCCCTCGGTCAAGTGTTCTACCTGCTGCTCCGTTCGATCAAACGGCGCGCTGAGTTCTTCTTGAATGCACAGGCGATCGCACGGAATGGTATCCGACAAAATAGCGCTTGCCATCATGCCGCAATGAATTTCTAGCTGAGCTTCTGGCAGCGCCTCAAACACTAACCGCTGCCCTGGAAACACGACCCGCTCAAAGTACCAGCTAGCAATATTGGTAATGCGAGCGATCTGAATACGGCTTGTAGCGTTGACATAGCAGCAAAGAATGGGATTGGAGCTATGCGATGGCAGCGGATCGAAAATTTGAGCCATGGAGAAGACCCACACAGAAACTATAGGGGATTACGTTGAACGTAGCACTCCGCGATCCCGCACACTGTAAACCCCATTACCAACCGCCTCTTTGATAAGGGTTTCTACCTGAAGAGACATTTTCATCTGTTATGTGACTGCTGTTGGTCAGCGATCGCCTCACGGTTAACTCGTAATTAGTGCTTAGCCTGGGCGATGGGTGCAAGCAGCCTCATGGCGACACTGAATAGATCTGCATCTGATAGATCTGCATCGAATAGATCTGCATCATGGCAAAAAACTTTCTCATCTTCAGGCACTTTACTGAGAAAACCCCGATGCAGCAAAAGAAAGTCAGTGGTATCGTAAAGTTATATGAAAATCGTTTTCAGAATCCTCTCTCAGTGCCCTGCGGAAACTCAGTATGCCGCAAAGCGGTGACAGACCTTAAGCTAGCCCGTTACCCCTGTCTTAGCAGCGCTTAAGGTGCCGCTATCATCGTTATAAGACAATAAGACATCGTTGTAGTTCTGTGTAATGACTGCTGACTCAAAGAAAGCTACGGCTTGAAGAAAATTGTGTTTTACAGTTGATCTTTCAAAAATTACCCTGTAATGGCTAACCGGATTCTCTACGTTCGACTTCCCTGCAACCCGATTTTCCCGATCGGTGTGGTCTATTTGGCTGATCATGTCCACAAGCAGTTTCCGACAGTCGAGCAGCGCCTTTTTGACCTGGGTACAGTCCCACCACTGGACTACTCCTCGGCGCTGGATGCCTGTATCGACGAGTTCAAGCCGAGCCTGCTGGTTTTCTCCTGGCGCGATATTCAGATTTATGCGCCCGTCGGCGGTCGCGGTGGCAATCCCTTGCAGCATACATTTGAGTTTTACTATGCGCGCAACCCGCTGGTGAAGCTACGCGGCGCGATCGGGCTGCTGCGGGTCGCTCAAGGGTACTATGGCGAACTGTGGCGCAACCTGGGCTTAATCAAGCGCGGTATGAAGCGCGCCCGAAGATACAATCCAGCCGTGCGAGCGGTCGTGGGTGGTGGTGCCGTGAGCGTTTTTTACGAACAGCTTGGGCGGAGTTTGCCCAAAGGCACCATTGTCTCAGTCGGCGAAGGCGAGGCACTCCTGGAAAAGCTTCTGCACGGCAAAGACTTTCTAGATGAGCGTTGCTACATTGTGGGCGAAACGAAGGCGCGCGATCGCATGATCCATGAAGCGCCTACGCCCATCGAAAAAACTGCCTGCAACTACGACTACATTGAGACGATTTGGTCGGAGTTTGACTATTACTTGCAGGCACAGGATTTTTACGTTGGCGTGCAGACAAAGCGCGGGTGTCCGCATAACTGCTGTTACTGCATCTACACCGTGATTGAGGGTAAACAGGTACGCATTAATCCTGCTGATGAAGTGGTGGCAGAAATGCGCCAATTGTACGATCGAGGGATGCGTAACTTTTGGTTTACCGATGCCCAGTTGATTCCAGCGCGTAAGTATATGGATGATGTGGCGGAGCTGTTGCAAAAGGTGCTGGATGCCGGGATGCAGGATATTCATTGGGCGGCATACATTCGGGCAGACAACCTCACGCCTGCCCTGTGTGACCTGATGGTGAAGACGGGCATGAACTACTTTGAAATCGGCATTACCAGCGGGTCTCAGGAACTCGTTCGCAAGATGCGGATGGGCTACAACCTGCGCACCGTGCTGGAAAACTGCCGCGACCTCAAAGCTGCCGGGTTCAATGATGTGGTGTCGGTCAACTACTCTTTTAATGTGATTGATGAACGACCGGAGACGATTCGCCAGACGATCGCGTACCATCGTGAGCTAGAGCGCATTTTGGGTGCAGACAAAGTGGAACCAGCCATCTTCTTCATTGGTTTGCAGCCACACACGCATTTGGAAACATATGCGTTTGACCACAAGATGCTGAAACCAGGGTATGACCCAATGAATATTACACCCTGGACAGTCCGCAAGCTACTCTGGAACCCAGAACCACTCGGCTCTCTGTTTGGTGAAGTTTGTCTCCAGGCATGGCGACAAAACCCCAACGATTTTGGTCGTGAGGTGATGGCAATCCTGGAACAACGGCTGGGACGAGCCGATTTAGAGTCGGCGCTGACGGCTCCGATCGCTGCACCTACCAAACCCCTTGCACTCTCTGCTTCTTAAGGGATGTATCGCGTGCGATCGCGCTTAGCGGTCTCCAGTGCTGCTTTCCGCAAAAAACGATTGCCAACCGCTCCCTGCTGCCTCTGATTGTCTGTTCTCACTCATTAACTGTCTCACCCACAATGCTAGAAGGTTCCATTCTCCAAGAGCTAGGCGCTAGTCATCAACGCAGCCATCCCGGCAAGCGACCGCTGAATTTTGGCGTTTACTACAAAAACACACTGGTGGCGCTATGTCATGCGCTGGAGGATTGCATCCTCACCAGCAGCAGTGAACCGCTTGTCATTACTGCTTTCCAACGAGGGCAGTGGTATTTACAAGAAGCCGATCGCTACGCAGATTTGGCAGCGCGATCGCAGCAGATTGTGATTATGGCGGCTCCTGATTCGGGGTTTGCTGAACATCCTACAAGCCAACGGGCGAACGTTGAGATCGTCAGCCTGAAAGCATCCGACCCCGTATCGCAAGAATGGCACCTGATGATTTTGGCTCCCACCTATTCGGCAATGGTGCTGTGCCAGGAGCTGTCGGACGCAGACTATGGGGTACAAGGGCAGCCTACCGAGGATTTAGAGCGCAAGTTCTACGGGTTCTGGACGTTTGAGACGAACCTTGTCCAGGAAACAGTAGAGCTGTCGATCACCCATATTCAGCGCTACAATCCCGCTCTCGCTGCCAAGCTGACCGCGCAGGTTGAGGCGATCGCGGCAGCACAACCTGAAAAACGGGACGAATTGGGACCGATTGTGGCACGTGTCGTGGACTATCTGCACGATGGGCAAGTCGCACTCAGCGAACAAAGTAAGTCCTACGATGTAGCGACGCTTCACCATGCCCCTTTAGACAACAACCTGGTTTCCAACGAGGTGCAGGCATTTCTCCGCATGGCACAGTTGACCGATCAAGCCGATGCGGTAAATCCTACGGCTGCGGCTGAAGTGGCGGCTCTTGCAGAGGCGATCGGCCAGCTTTTGGATTTGCCTGTCTGGCAACTGCACCGTCTGAAATTAGCAGGCTTACTCCATCGTCTTGCCCCCTTACAGGCAGCAGAAACGGTGCTCAGTCCGGGTAGCTTTGGTCGCTATGCCGATGATGATGCCCTGACCACGGCACCAAGCTGTCCCCTGGTACCCGGAGCGCAAGTTTTGCGGACGATGCCTCAGTTACGGGCGATCGCAACCATCATTACCCACCTGACTGAACGCTGGAACGGCTCTGGTCAGCCTGCCGGACTCGCTGGCGACGAAATTCCGCTAGAATCCAGAATCTTAGGACTAGCAGCAGAATTTCAGCAGCGTTTGGTTGATATCCGCGCTACGGAATCCGAAGCCCACATCGCTTCTGACCCAAATCTTGCGTTAACAAAAGCGTTGCTTGAGTGCCAACAGGAACAGGGCGATCGCTGGGACCCCAAACTGATCGATACGCTGGCATTACTCGTCAGCGGCTTTCAGCAAGGCTTGGATTTGCCCGTCAAGATGCCCAAAATCTCTGCCGGACTCTGGCTTATCGACTCTCACTATGCCGATGATTTGTTTAACGCTGCGTACGAGTTGGAGAGCAAAAGGTAGAAGGCGCAAGAGTTTTTAGTTGCTAGCTGTTAGAAGAAAGCGGGAGGACGTAGTCAAAACTAACTCAAAACTCCCAATGCCAAGCCCGCTGCAAAGCGCAGCAAGCCACAGCCCGTACCTCTTTTACCCCTCACTCCTCACTTCCAACTCAAAACTTCTCCATATCCCTTTATCCCTCCCTCAATGAACATCAACGACATTCGCTCTGGTAACCTCAAACAGCTTCTTGGTGCCGACCTGGAAGACGAGGATCTTTCTGGGCTGAACCTTCAGGGCGTGAACCTGGCAGGAGCGCGGTTAATCGGAGCGAATCTTAGTCGGGCAAAGTTAACGGGTGCATCGTTGGATGGCGCAAATCTAGTAGGATGTCAAATGACCGCAGCCGATGTCCGAGCCAGTCTGGTGGGAGCCAACCTGATGCAGGCAGATTTGACGGAAGCAGATTTGCGCGGCAGCAACTTGCGGGGTGCCAACCTGATGCGGGCAAGCCTGAATAAAGCAACGTTTGCCGGAGCCTTTTTGAGCGGTGCGAACTTAATGGGTGTCAACTTACAGGGGGTCGATCTACGAGGCGCAGACTTACGTGGAGCCAACCTCAGTGGCGCTAACCTACAGGGAGCGAACCTCGGTCAAGCAGATTTGCAGGGCGCGTTACTGAATGAAGCAAACCTGGAGGAAGCCGATCTTCAGGGGGCGAATCTGGCAGGGGCGAATCTGGCAGGGGCAAATTTACTGTGTGCTGATTTAGAGCAGACCAACCTTGATGGGGCAAACTTTACAGGGGCGTGTTTAGTTGGCACTATTCTCGATCGCGCCACAAAACATGCAGAGTTGCCCATAGCCCACAAGGAGCTTGAAAGTGAGTCGTTTCGGCACTCAACGCTATAGATTGCCGCGCGCAGATTTTTGGTCGTGCCGATAAGATAGTCATTCCTGTAGAATGACTTGAGGCTTATGATCACCCTGCAAGCGTAAAACGGCAACCGCGAAACGAATGAATTTAACCCAACTCAACAGCGCGTTTACGCTCTTCCTCAGTCTGCTGGTAGAAGCCGTGCCCTTCTTGCTGCTGGGAGTGTTGTTTTCGGGCTTGCTGCTGTTCTTTGTGGATGAGCGCAAATTAGTGCGCTGGATGCCAAAACATCCGCTTTTGGGCGCATTGGCAGGCAGTTGCATTGGTTTCTTATTTCCCGTCTGCGAGTGTGGCAATGTGCCTGTCGCACGGCGGTTGCTGATGCAGGGTGCCCCGTCTCCGGTGGCGATCGGCTTCCTCTTAGCCGCACCCACCATTAACCCGATCGTCTTTTGGGCAACGTGGACAGCCTTCCGTGATCAACCCGAAATTGTCTTCATGCGGGTTGGCTTTTCGCTGGCGATCGCGACAATCATTGGCTGGGTTTTTAGCGCACAGGCAGATTTGCGTCCACTCTTGCAGCCTGCGGTGGCACGGGCAATTCCTATGAGTGCAGTGAGGGGCGAGGAGAGAGGGGTGAGGGGTAAGACTGGAGCCTCAGTTTCGCCGTTGTTGCAGTCGGGCACGTATTTTTTAGGGCAGTCAGCCAAGCCGTTGCAGATTGATGCGGCAGAGTTACAGGCGAGGATGCTGGGGGCGAATACAGCCGACAAGCCTACGTCTTCTAAGCTGTTGCTGCTGCTGGAAAATACAGTGCAGGAGCTACGAGAGTTAGGAGGCGTATTGGTTTTGGGCAGCGCGATCGCGGCGATTGTCCAGGTCTTTGTTCCCCGTGATGTGATCCTCAATTTGGGTCAAAGTCCGGTGACATCGATCCTTGCCATGATGCTCCTGGCAGCCGTCGTCTCCATCTGCTCCACCGTTGATTCCTTTTTCGCCCTGTCCTTCGCCTCCACCTTCACCAGCGGTTCCCTTCTGGCATTCCTCGTTTTTGGACCCATGATCGACTTGAAGGGTGTTGGCTTGATGCTGTCCATCTTTCAGGCGAGAGCTGTTTTTTATCTCTTTGCCCTGGCAGCGTTGTTAACGTTTTTGTTTACGCTGATTGTGAATCTGTACGTTAGTTAGTTGTTGGTTGTTAGTTGTTGGTTGTTAGTTGTTGGTTGTTAGTTGTTAGAAGAGTAGGCGGTCAGCAGTCAGTAGTCAGAGCAGGTTAACTCGAAACTCAAAACTCAAAACTCAAAACTTTCTATGTCCCCCCGTTCCTCACGCTCTTCCTTATCGTTTCAAACGTTTCTGCCCTGGCTGGATGTGCTGGCGATCGCCGCCTGGGGTATTCTCTTCCTCAAATACTGGTTCACTGGCAAACTTAATCTGCTGATTCATCCCAACTACATGGGTCTGACAGTTGTTTCAGGAGTGGTTTTGCTGCTGCTGAGTGGCATCAAAGCGGCTCTTTTGGTGAAGCAAGCACGGCGATCGGTGCGGGGTGGAGCAACGGAGCAACATTTGACGCTGTTTCCGCCCGGTTGGAGTACGGCGTTACTGCTGGGCACTGCCATTTTGGGCTTGTTGATTTCGCCCCGTGCCTTTGCCAGCCAGACGGCAATCGATCGAGGTGTGAATGATACGATCACCCTTACTCGTGTCAAGCCACAGGCATTTCGAGCCGCAACGAACAGCGAAGAGAAAACCCTGGTCGATTGGGTGCGAACGCTGGCGGTTTATCCCGAACCCGATGCCTATGCCGGACAGAAAGCAAAAGTGCAGGGCTTTGTGGTGTATCCCAAAGATTTGCCCCAGGATTATCTGTTGCTCGCGCGCTTTGTGATTACCTGCTGCGCGGCGGATGTCTATCCTGTGAGTCTGCCCGTAAAACTCACCCAGAGCCGTGATTTTTACAAGCCGGATACGTGGCTCGAAATTGAGGGACAAATGATGACGACAGAGATGTCTGGTAAGCGCCAGTTGACGATCGTCGCCAAAACGTTGAAACCGATTCAAGAGCCGAAGAATCCTTATGACTATTAGGCAATCTGTTATTGCAGAAGGCAAAAGGCAAAAGGCAAAAGGCAGAAGGCAGAAGCCGAGGTGAAAAAGCTGTGTTAGGCGAACTTTTGTGGAACCAGATGTGATCACGCAATATGCTCATGAGCATATTCCCATTACCAAGCACATGGGCATCAAAGTTCTGACCGTAGACGATGAGCAGATTTCGCTATTAGCCCCCTATGCGCCCAACATTAATCACCGGGAGACGCTGTTTGGTGGAAGTATTGCCAGCGTGGGCATTTTGGCGGGTTGGGCGTTGTTGTGGGCAAAGCTTCAAACAGAGAATGTGCCAACTCGTCTGGTGATTCAATCGAGCAGCACGGACTTTATCAAACCTGCAACTGACGCGATCGTTGCCTACTGTCAGTGCGATCGCGATCGGTGGCACACCTTCTACTCCACCCTGCAACGATGCGGCAAAGCCAGAATCACACTGTCTGTAGAAACCCGCTGTAGCGACATCGTTATTGCAACACACATCGGGCAGTACGTTGCGATCGGAACTGCAATGGGGTAGGCTTTCAAGTCTGTTGCTCCCTTCCGTAGGGACTCACATGTACCGTCCCTACTGGAAACCTCTTCTGCTTCCTCTGACTCCTTTCCTTCAACCTCCTAACTCTTGTTTATGCTTTACTGATTGCTTGACCAACGCTTTATCCTATCCTTATCGCCCTCGCCATGACTTCTACGCTCAACCAGCAGATTCAGCAGTTTTACGATGCCTCATCCGGTCTGTGGGAGCAGCTTTGGGGCGAACATATGCATCACGGCTACTACGGAGTTGATGGTCGCCAAAAAAAAGATCGTCGGCAGGCGCAGATTGACCTAATTGAAGAATTGCTTCAGTGGGCGCAGATTGAGCAGCCAAAGCACATTTTGGACGTGGGTTGCGGCATTGGTGGCAGTTCGCTTTACCTGGCGGAGAAGTTTAGCACCAATGTGACGGGCATTACGCTCAGCCCTGTGCAGGCAGGTCGAGCGACCGATCGCGCCAGAAGCTCAGGCATGGCAGGAAGCGCCGGAACAGGCGCGATCGCCCAATTCCAGGTCGCCGATGCGCTGAATATGCCCTTTGCCGATCAGTCCTTTGACTTCATCTGGTCGCTAGAAAGTGGCGAACACATGCCTGATAAGGCGAAGTTTATGCAGGAGTGCTATCGAGTGCTGAAACCAGGCGGCACGTTCTTGATGGTGACGTGGTGCCATCGACCGATCGATTACCAACCCCTCACAGCCGACGAGCAAAAGCATCTGGCAGACATCTACCGCGTCTACTGCCTGCCCTACGTGCTGTCGCTGCCAGAGTATGAGTCGATCGCTCATACTCTCAACTTTCAGCAAATTCGCACTGCTGATTGGTCTACCGCTGTGGCTCCCTTCTGGGATGTGGTGATTGACTCAGCGTTTAACTTTGAGGCGATCGTCGGCTTGCTGACCTCCGGTTGGACCACCATCCAGGCAGCACTGTCGCTCGGACTCATGCAGCGCGGCTATCAAAGTGGTTTGATCCGCTTTGGGTTGCTTCAGGCGACGCGGTAACAAACTTTTTGCTGTCGTCTCATTTTTGAAGACTTAATTTGTGCAGCTTTGGGCGCTGTATCTATAAACAGGTGTGACCTAAAGATTAGGGGAATGATAGGGAGGTTACCAGATAGGAACCTTTCGATGCGATGGATTCTCGTGTTTCTGGTTGGATTGGCGATCGCGATCGTTCAATGCGTGTCGCCAACACCATCATGGTCAGCATCTAACTGTGATGCAGCCTATCCCGATGTGTGCATTCCGTCTCCACCACCAGACCTCGACTGCAAAGAGATTACCTTCAGAAATTTTCGTGTCTTATCCCCTGATCCGCATCGCTTTGATCGAGACAAGGATGGCATTGGTTGTGAAGCGAGACGCTAAGGAACAAGAATTTAATCACCTCGGCGTTTTCCGTAGGGGCGCACGGTTGTGCGCCCCTACCTACGAACAATTTGTCGGTTTTATTTAATCCACGATCCTAAAACGTTTCAGAGTCGAAACGTTTCTACTAAAGATAGAATCCTGAGCCTGTAAGTGCAATTACTCTAGCAGTGAAGCGCTAAGGCATTTGCATGGACATTCAAACACCGGATTGGGTTAAGCACGCCGTTTTCTATCAAATTTTCCCCGATCGCTTTGCTCGTAGCCAGCAACCCCGCAAGCGCCTGTTGCAAAACGCAGCCTGGGAAGACTGGCACACGATGCCCACACTCCAGGGCTACAAAGGCGGCGACCTGTGGGGCGTGATGGAAAAGCTGGATTACCTGCAAGCTTTGGGCATTACTGCCATCTACTTCACGCCCATCTTTCAGTCCGCTAGCAATCATCGCTATCACACCCACGATTATTATCAGGTTGACCCGATGTTAGGCGGCAATCCAGCGTTCAAAGCTCTGCTGGATGAGGCGCATCAGCGGGGCTTAAAGGTCTTACTGGATGGTGTGTTTAATCATGCAAGTCGGGGGCTGTTCTTCTTCCATGACATCTTAGAAAACGGTCCCTATTCACCGTGGGTCAACTGGTTCAAGATTCACGGCTGGCCTTTGGCACCCTACACAGGCGAGTTTCCAGCGAACTACGAGAGCTGGGTTGGCAATCGGGCGCTGCCTGTGTTTAACCATGACAATCCAGAGGTGCGCGAGTACTTGATGGCGATCGCCGAATACTGGATCGACTTCGGCATTGACGGCTGGCGGCTGGATGTCCCGTTTGAGATTAAAACGCCTGGTTTCTGGCAAGAGTTTCGCGATCGCGTCAAAGCCATCAACCCCAACGCCTACATTGTGGGCGAAGTGTGGGGCGACTCCCGCGAATGGCTGGATGGTACCCAATTCGACGGCGTAATGAACTACCTTTTTGCGGGTCCCACGATCGCCTTTGCAGCGGGCGATCGCGTCGTGATGGAGCAGGTGCAAGGTCGTGACTATCAGCCCTATCCGCCCTTGTTTGCCAGAGAGTACGGTAAAAAAATGGAGGCGCTCCTGCAACTTTATCCCTGGGAGATTCAGTTGACGCAATTAAATCTGCTGGCAAGCCACGATACGGCACGCTTGCTGACGCTTGCAGGAGGCGATCGCCCCAGCGTTGAGCTGGCAACACTGCTGCTGCTGACCTTTCCTGGAGCACCTAGCATTTACTATGGGGACGAAGTGGGACTACCGGGTGCGATCGACCCCGATTCGCGTCGAGGGTTTCCCCTGGAGGCGGATTGGGACTACGAAATCTGGGAGTACCACCGCAAGCTGATTGCACTGCGCCATGCTCATCCTGCTTTGCGTACAGGCGATTATCGCGTGGTGTATGCAGAAGGCAGTATCTATGCGTTTGCGCGCACCCTGGAGGCGGAGACGCTTGTGATTGCTGTAAACGTCGGCAGCACTCCTGGTAAAGCCAGCCTTACATTACAAGCGGCAGTATTAGAGCGATTACCTGAGACAATCATCTTTGGAGCTGGGCAGTTGATCCACACAAGCGAAGAAACGAAAGGTTTTACGCTGGAGCTATCGCCCCGCAGCGGTTGCATTCTGCTTTAGTGCCATCTCCTTGTTCCTAGTTAGAGAGCCAGTCGCCCATGCCGTTGTCATCGCCAAGAAAAATTCTCGTTGTCCTCAATGGCAAAGGAGGTGTTGGTAAGACGACAACCGCAATCAACTTAGCCGCAGCCTTTGCTGAAAAGCATAGTGTGCTCCTGGTTGATGCCGATCCGCAAGGGTCAGCAACCTGGTGGGCTGGACGCGGCGATCGACCAATGGGCTTTGATCTCCGACAAGAAACCGACCCAACGCAACTCTCTGCCCTCCGTCATGGAGGAAACCACGCTCTGATTGTGATTGACACACCGCCTGCCCTGGCTTCAGATGCCCTTGCAGCCGTTATTCCCATAGCAGACTACATTATTCTGCCAACTCCGCCTGCCCCAATGGATCTAACCGCCCTCATTGAAACGGTAAGAAGTACCGTTACGCCCAAAGGGATTGCCCATCGGGTGCTGCTCACGCGAGTCGATCCGCGCAGCTTAAGTGAAGCCATAGAAGCGCAAAACACATTAAGAGAGCTAGGGATTCCAGCCTGCAATGCCTTTATTCGTGCGTACAAAGCTCATGAACGGGCAGCTTTGGAGGGCTTGCCCATTATGCTGTGGCACGGTAACAATGCGCGTGAGGCTGAAGCCGATTATCGTCGCGTCGCCGAGGAAATTCAGCACGATTGGCAGTCCAGCGGCTAATGGTTAACAGCTAACAGCTAAGGTGATTTCCAGAAAAGACTTTACCCTTCGACTCCGCTCAGGGTGCAAGCTGGTTGGGCGAAGTCGTTGGCGTAGCCTGCCCGTACGGCATAGACAGTGGGTCTTTTGTTTCCTAGAAATCTCCTCATGGTTCATAGCTAACGGCTAGTGGTTCATAGCTATCCACCGCAAAGCTCGCAGTAGGTTTCGGTTGCAAATTGCGGTGTGGATTGTAGAGATACTTAAACAGGAATCGACTACGCAGTCTTACGTGGACGGGTATCGATTAGAGTATTAGTTACGATGCATTGGGAAGGAAGAACGCATGGCTAGAAGACGATTGTCAGATTTATTGCGCGAGGAAGCAAACAAGCCCTCAGAGGATGCAACAGCGGCAGGGGCTGAACCGTCAGCAGACGAGCCGGATGCAGAAAATTTAGACACGGCAGAGAAATCGGTCACGATCGCGTCATCGGTTCCTCCAAAAGCCAGTACAGCCGCAAAGCACACTGCGGCAAAACGCACTGCGGCTACACCTCAAGAACCTTCCGCACAACAACAGGACGAAACCGTGCTACAGCAAATCGCCGACTTAACCGCAGCACTGGATACTCAAAAAGTAACCGTTGAAACATTGCAGACTGAACTGGAGCAAATGCACGCACTCAAAACTGAGTTAGAGCAAACTCGCAAAGACATGCGACAGCTTACAGATGCAAACGCTAAACTCACCCAAGAACTGAAAACCCTACAGACCCAAAAAACAGCTCCAGACAGCAGCGCTTCTCCCGAAACGGCAAAAGCGTACACGCCGCAAGAGTTGAAGTTGGCTCCCGCCCCTGTTGAACCTGGGCAAACCGCTCACGTTGAAGCCTCTGGGCATCCGCTTAACTCCTTTAATCGAGATGTTGGCTGGTTCGATTAAGCTCTGCACGCACGATCGCTCTTGATACGGATGAGCACGGCTTTGGTCATCAAAACTCAGACGCGAAGCTATCCCCTGTTAGAACTGCATTTGTACTGGATATGGCAGAAGACAGACCGATTCAAACGCTTGCTGTGGATATTGGTGGCAGCGGCACTAAGGTGATGGTTCTGGATGAGGAAGGCAATCCTGTCACCGAGCGTGAACGCGTGGAAACGCCTCAACCCGCCAAGCCAGAGCCAATGATTGCCGCGATCGTAGAGCTGGCAAAGGGCAAGACTTTCGATCGCGTATCAGTTGGGTTTCCGGGTGTTGTCAAGGCAGGTGTGACCAAAACCGCTGCGAATGTTGATGCTGAATGGATTGACTTTGACCTGGCGAACACCCTTTCTCAGCGGTTGAGTAAACCTGTGCGGGTGATCAATGATGCCGATATGCAGGGGCTAGGAGCCATTGCTGGTCAAGGGTTGGAGCTTGTCATCACGTTAGGCACTGGTGTCGGTGGCGCATTGTTTCTGGATGGCAAACTAATCCCCAATCTAGAGCCAGGACACCACGAATTTCGGAAGGGAGACACCTACGAAGAACAGTTGAGCAACGCCGCTCTCGAAGCAATTGGCAAGAAAAAGTGGAACGATCGCCTGCAAAAAGCGATCGCGTCTTTAGAGCATCTGTTCAACTACGACATGCTGTATCTCGGTGGCGGCAACGCCAAACATATCACCTTCGAGCTACCCTGTAATGCCAAAACCGTGCCCAACATTTCTGGTTTACTGGGCGGCATTGCGCTGTGGCGAGAGATGGAAGTAGGGGCGAGAGATGGAAGTAGGGGCGAGAGATGGAAGTAGGGGCAGAAGGTAGAAGGCAAAAGGTCGAAGGCAAAGAGTAAAGAGCGAAACTCAAAATTTTCTTACTCCTCACCTCTCACTCCTCACTCCTCTCCCATACAGACAGGTTAGTATAGATAACGTACTTAGTACCGCCTGGAGAGGTGGCAGAGTGGTCGAACGCACTCGACTTGAAATCGAGCATCGCGAAAGCGATCGGGGGTTCGAATCCCCCCCTCTCCGTTCGATGAAGATGACTCAAAAAGACGCATCATCACCTTGAGAGTCACGTGATTAGTCCCAATCAGCGTGAGCAATTCTGTGTTGAAAGGTTAAAAACCGGGTATCGGTCTACAGCGAGGGCATATCGGGAATGTAGGCTTCTGTTTCAACAGTGAGGTGACCCACTTGAACATCCAGGCGTTTAATCCGAACTGCCATCCCTTCAATTTCAATAAAAGGTAGCTCCAGTAGCGTCTTAAATGTTTGCATGAGAGCGATGATGAAGTCGATCGTCAGTCCTTCGGGTTGACATTGAAACGCTGCCATCGAAACAGAACGATCGCCTGTACGAGGAATAATGACCACCGAAAACTCAACTTGTCGAGAGGCTGCTCTGCTAGAAAGTGCCGCTTTTCCAGTGAGAGCAATTTTGCCAGTTTCAGGTAGCGCTACCGTTAAGGGATGTTGAAGTTTGACGGTAACCTGTTCACCCTCAACGTTAAGCTCCAACGATGGAATTCTGGTGGCGATCGCAGGGGCATTAACTGCCTGATTCACGTCTGCCTCAGTTAAAACAACACGCGCTGTAGCATCAACTGGATGGCTTAATTTTAAATTACCAAAAAGAGCATTCAGCGGGTTAAGCGTTACTCGATCCGTCTGTAACTCTAGCGTTTGCACTCGAATATTCTGCAACGTCACGCCTTTACCGCTCACTGAGACTGAATCGACCTTTCCCTGAGCTGCCTTCCCTAAATTGGTACGAATATCGACCGTCAGTTCTTCAGCAGCGTCTAACTGGCTAGACAGCCCCGCATGAACGACCTGAGAGATTGCTTGTTCTTCTAAACGCGGCTCTTCTGATGGCATTCTACTAAGTTCTCAAGACGCTTTTATACGCTTACTCTAATCGCTGCTTTGCGTTAGTAAATCTGTATTGCGATAGAGGCGATCGCCTCATTGCCCGTAGACCTGTCTTCCTTCAAAGTTAGAGGGTTAGAAACAACTCACTAGCGCAGGAACGTGGTTAAAACGTCTGTCTAGCGATCGAGCGAGGGCGACTGTAATAAGTCTATACATTGCTCTTTAGAATGAGGGAACTTAAGCCGCTGCTCTCTAAGCTAATTCCTGTACACAGCCCCTTACATTGGAAATTAGCACCATGACCAGCAAGCAAGCAGCTAAAGAGAAGCAAGGCGATTCTACTGATGACATCCAGGCACTAGAATCACTTTCAACCACCCTTGAAAGTGAGTTGACCGACATTGACACCGAGGCGGCACTGAGCGCCATTGATGAGTGGTACAGCACCTTACACAAAGCCAAAGAGCCTGCGTTAAAAGAACTTTCAGACGGGTTAAAGGAACTGAAGCAAGCGTTGAAAGGCGGCAAAGCGACAGGGCACGAAATTGGCGAAATCCTGAGCGAAATCGGTGGACAGACCAGCGAAATTGCGTCCGAAGCCGACAAAGGCTCAAAAACACTGCTTCAGAAGCTAGGCAAACAGCTTTCTAAAGCGGGTACGTCTCTTGGCAAAGCGGAAGATCAGGAGCACATTGAACAGATTGAGTCGCTTACCGAAACCCTTGAAGGTGATTTAGCTGACCTTGAGCCTGAAGCCGGGATTAGCGCGATCGATCACTGGTACGGTCTGCTACACAAGTCTGATGATGAGGGTCTCAAAGCGATCGCCACTGGGCTGAAGGAGCTTAAGCAACTTCTCAAGCGCAGTAGTGCTAAGGGCAGTGATATTGGCGAAGCGCTCACCCGCCTGGGCGAACAGACAACCGAAGCCGCGGCGGAAAGCCCTAGAGGTCTCAAAGGTGCAGTCCAAAAGCTGGGCAAGCTACTGAGTAAGACTGGAAAGTCTATCAAGTAGTTTCTTAAGCAAGTGGATTCTTGACACACACAGAGCAGACTTGGCGCTATCCGGTCAGCGCTGCTCGTTTGAAGTAAGCTACTGAGAAACGCAAGGGGGATCCTCCCCCTTTTTTTCATGAAAAGGCTGGCACTCAATGCCTCAACGTGACTAAGAATCGACTCTCAGCCGCGCCTAACGCAGTTGGGTTGCCTTTAGCATGTCATAGACGATTAACAGTTGCGTCAGTGCCAGGGGATAGCTTTGTAGCGTTTCGCCTGTAGTGCCAGTCACTCTGCCTAATTCCGGGTGGGTTTCGCGATCGCACGCATCAATCAAGCTAGGGATTTTGTCACAAATAAACCGCTCAAGCTTGGTCACTTGATCGCTGGTAGCATGACCGTCAATTTCCAGCACATCCACAGGTTTGCCCATATCGCGATCAAGACCCAAGCGGATAGCAGAGTCATTGTTCATACCGTTGGCACTCACAACCGGAGTTAGGTCAGGGTGCGGAATGTTGGGTCTCAGGACGAGACGAACGTTGAGGTGCCCGTTACTTTCGCTACCGTTATCAGACGCAGGATAGAAGCTGACAACCAGATCTGCCCACTGCCGTTGAGGGCGAATGTACGCTTCGGAATCGGCTTCGCGCTTGACCATTTCTGCCCGCACTTGCGCTTCTGTATAACCGCGCTTTTGGGTATCGCGCTTCACCTTCCATTGCGTTCGCAGTTCCTCTGGCGGAGCGAGGTAAACTTTCACGTCGTAAGCATTACGGGCACCGCGCGTAGAATAGCCGAGCAAGCCTTCTGCGACCACAAATTTGTTGGGCTTGATGTATTCCGGCGCGTCAAAGGTGCCAGTGGTGTGGTTGTAAATGGGTTTAAGAATCGGCTGCCCTGTGCGGAGCTGAGACAGATGCTGCTGCATAATATCCAGATAGTTACAGTCTGGATGCAGAGCGGTGATACCGAGTTCGGCACGCTGCTTGCGATCGTACCGATGGTAGTCATCCGTACAAATGACGGTCACGTTTTCGGGACCGAGAAATTGGGCGATACCCCTTGTTAGTGTGGTCTTACCAGCAGCACTGTCACCAACGATGCCAAGAATGATCGGACGATCGAACATGTTTCCTCCGGGACGAGCCGTCTAATAACGGTTTTTACGAATTTGGCTTATTTTAAGGAAGGAGCGGGCGAGACGCAATCAAAAGCACGTACAAGCTGTAAAAGACATTGCAAGCTGTAAAAGTCAGCATTGCAGTTGCCGCTGCTCCATCGTGCCGAAAGAAGATGCGATCGTTTGTCCTCAAACCAAGACTGGAAATCTAAGTGTTCAGGCTTTCATCTATTATCAGTAATGCTGGACACCTGAAATCTTTATTAAGAATTGTTTTGCCCGTCTAGCTTGAACGCTTAGGTTTAAAGGCAGCGTGTGTTCAAGAAACGGCTAAGAGCGGCAAAACAGACGGGTCAGGTTTCCTTTATTACCCATTGCACTTACAGAACTCCATGAACGTATTTGTTTTCCATACGCCTGAATTAACGCCAACCACAATGATGGCTGACTGCGCGATCGCGGTTGATGTGCTGAGGGCGACGACGACGATCGCCACAGCGCTTGGGGCTGGGGCAGAAGCAGTGCAGGCTTTTAGCGATTTAGACAAGCTGATGGCAGTCAGTGAAACATGGGCACCCGACAAGCGGATTCGCGCTGGAGAACGGGGCGGTTCGCAGGTCGAAGGCTTCGATTTTGGCAATTCTCCCCTGGACTGCACGCCAGAGCGAGTGGGTGGTCGTCGTCTCTTTATCAGCACCACAAACGGGACACGAGCGCTCCAATGCATTGAAGCGGCTCCTACTGTTCTGGCAGCCGCTTTGATTAATCGGCGCGCTGTCGTGCAACATCTTGTCCAACACAAGCCCGAAACGGTGTGGATCGTTGGCTCTGGCTGGGAGGGCAGCTTTTCGCTAGAGGATACAGTCTGTGCAGGCGCGATCGCTCACGGACTGCAAATCGAACTCGGTTGTTCGCTGGATGATCTAGCTGGCAATGATGAAACGATCGCAGCGGTCAGTCTCTATCGCGAGTGGCAAGATAATCTGCTTGGACTCTTCCACCACGCCAGCCACGGTAAACGCTTGCTGCGCCTTGGCATTATTGAAGACCTGAAGTATTGCGCTCAGCAAGATACATTGGATGTGCTCCCCATTCAACGTGAACTGGGCGTGTTGGTCAAAGCCTAGTGGAGCGCTACGCTGGCAGCGATTCAGAAGGCGCGATCGAGCACCGCAGCTACTTCAAAGTCCCTCATCAACTGGATGGCTTCCAACCTTGCATGACGTTTGGTCGATCGACTGGCGGTGAAAACAGCGCCTGAAATGCGGCTTTGCGATCGGCTTCCGGTTCCGCCACCAGATGCCACAATGTCTCGTAAAAGAAGAACGACACCCCTGCAAACCCCTGTCTTCGGACTGTCTGAATCTGCTCACGCACTTGCTGCATTGGCACAGGACGGTTTTTCAGCCCAGTCAAAATACCGATTCCCGTAGGAATATGTCGTCGAGCCGCCTGGATTTCGGGTGCTTGAAGCTGCGTCGTAAACGCTTGTAGATTGTTGCCATACACTTGCAGCACGAGTTCTTCAATCAGCCCTTGCTGCTGCCATGTCTTCCAATCTTGCAAGGAGTTGTTGTAGGAAAAGTTGTAGTTGTTGGGCGACAGCGTCAGTAAAACATCATTCTTGCGCGCTTTGATGGCACGAAAAAGCTGCGTTGTGAAGCGGGTAATCTTATCGGCTCGCCAGCGCACCCACGCGGAGTCTTTGGGATTGGTTGGTGGCGTTTTGCCCTGATGTTCACGCTTGTAAAGCTCCACGGTGTAAGCGTCATAGCCAAACTGATACGGCAACCCAAAATGGTCATCAAGCTGAATGCCGTCAATATCATAATTACTGACCAGCTCCATGACGAGGGACTGAATGAATTGCTGCACTTCAGGCTTAAACGGGTTGAGCCAAACGCGGGGATAAATGCCCTCCTGCCAAACTTGCGTACCGTCTTGCTGCTGCGTCAACCAATCGGGATGCCGGATTGCCAGCGCTGAATCCTCTGGAGCCATGAAGCCAAACTCAAACCAGGGCAGGACTGCGATCCCCTTTTGATGCGCCTGCTGCACCAGTTCTGCCAGTGAATCACGTCCCTCTAGCCCGATCGGTCGTGGGTCAACCGCAGCGCCGATCGCCTGTTTTGCCACAGTACTGGGATAGGTCGTATAACCCCAGTTCCAAACAACGGGATACAAGGTGTTGAAATGCAGTTGCGCGAGTTGCTGCACGGCATCTTGAAGCACCGCTGGCTTGAACAAGACAGCACTGTCTACATTGGTCAACCAAACGCCACGAATTTCACTGCGAGGAGCGATCGTCTGTGAAGTGGGCTGCGCTGTGATTGGAAGGATCACGTTTGCCAGCAAAAACAGACTCCCCACCAACAGCATCAGTGCTTGATGTTTGCGACTCAAGATAAATTGCTTGGCATAAGGGAGCGATCGACCTAACTGTTGAATAAACATACGTATAATGAAACCGACTTTAAGGTAGGAAGAACTGTGCTTCTGGGTAACGGTTCAATCACCGGAGATAGATCTTTGCAACCCGTTATCGTTTAATTATGTGGTGTATTGGAATTGTTAGACAGCTTATCTTTATCGCTGAGTTCAAGTGCATTGCAAAAGCTACTGAGGCTATTTAGCAAAGCATTGTAGTACTGGTAAGCATCATCCCGTTCCTCTTGAAGACGGGCATACAAGGTCAGCTCTGGCTCTGGGGCTAAATGATCCTTTGGAACATCTAAGCCTGCTTCGGTTAAGCGCGTTGCTGCGATCGCAACTAACAATGACCCAACTGTATTCGTCTCACCATAATGAAGATCATCCAGTCCAGGTAGGATTAGCTCTGCTCCCGGCAACTCATTGAGATTCATGGCTGCGCCTCTTCTGGGTTACCTGCAAAACGTTCGATGAAATTCTCGACCTTATTTCTAAGCACCTCAGGGTTAAGAGAGGGGAATCGGATTAATTCGGGTGCTATAGCTTCAAAGCAGTCCCGTAACGCTTTCAAAGAAAATAATTTCTGTTCATACATCGCTTGAGCATCCTTAAGGTCACGGTCAAATCCCCGGGATAGTTTAGAGAGGGCTTGGGCTGTAAAGTCATAGTGATAAAACGAGATTTGACCCTGTTTGGCAATAAATACGCTCCTATCACGCCATCCGGGAAGCGGGGGTAAGAAATCTTGTGGAGAAGCCAGTTCAATATTGATGTTTAATTCTTGTTTGAGTTTTGCGATCGCTTGGAAAATACCTGGAGGTTCAGGATCTAGACGAATATCGACATCAACCGTTGAACTACGCCATCCAATCAGTAGGGCGCTAGCGCCACCTGTGAAGTAAATGCAGCCTGAACCCTGAGCTTCTCTACCCAAGACTTTCATCAGTCTTTCTATCTTTTGGGAGTCAACGTTTGGACGCATATTCGGCAAACATATTTAGTGGGATTAGATAGACGCAGGTTGGGTTGAAGCATGAAACCTAACGCCTGTAAAAATCAACCGTTATTTAATTCCATTAATGAAACCGTTTCGCCAGCATAAAGCCAGCGCTCAAAATTAACTTTACAGCGTGACCATTCTTTATCAGTCATCGCAAACCAATCAGTATCCCTGTTCTTTCCCTTCACCCACATTTGCTGTCGAAAACGACCTTCATAAAGGAAGCCCATTCTTGCTGCTGTAGTTCGACTGGCGTGATTGAGAGAATTACACTTCCATTCCACTCTGCGGTAAGTATGATGATCAAAAAGATGCCGTAGTAATAAATATTGCGATTCTGTATTAACTTTGCTTCTTTGAACGGCGGGTGTAACCCACACATCGCCAATTTCAGCACAGCCATGATCGGGCACGATCTCGCGTACTGCTACAACCCCAACTTGAGTGTTTGTTGCGTTCTCAAAAACTGTCCAGGGTCGCACATTGATTGGATCAATCATTTCTTGCTTCATCCAATCCTTCATTGCTAAAGGACTATCGAATGAACCGTAAGGCAAATAGTTCCAAACAGCTTCCTTCTCAGGCGTTCCATGAGAAGTCGTATACAGAGCTGCTACATCTCTTTCTAGATCAAGTGGGCTTAGCGTTACAAACTGACCGTCTAGTTGAAGCCATTCAGGCACTTGCCAAGTTCTATTCTGCATATCTTATCTTGCTCTAAACGTGGTTAGACTGCGCCAGATTTGTCATCGTCAAATGGATTCAGAAGATTCAGTTCAGTAATCCAACGAAAATCATCTACGTTTCTGGTTATCAGTATTAGCTCATATACCAATGCAGTTCCTGCAATAACCGCATCTCCTAACGTCATGCGTCTCTGTTGTCGCAGAGTTGCTGCTTGAGTTAACACATCTTGCGCTATCGGTAGAACTTGAGCTAACTGAAAAAACTCCTCAAAATACTGTCGCTGCTGCTCAGTCAGACGATGGTAACCCAATACCTCAAGATAACTGAGAGCTGATACCGCAGGTGTATGCTCAGCAATAAATGCTCTTAATTGAGCATTCTCTGGCTGTGCAGAATAGATAATGATGTTGCTATCAAGTAGCACGTTTTATCGTCCTGGCAACGATCGGTCTTGCCGAATTTCTTGTTGCCATAACGCTGGCTCAATATCATCTAATACTTGGGTAGCAGCAAGCTTTTCTAAGATCTCAGCCATTCTTCTCCCACGTGTTTTTGCTTCTACAACTGGCTTCGCATCAAGGAATGTGACATGAACCTGAAGTCTTTGCTCTTCCATCTCAGGCACGTCACCAATCCACTCTAAACGGCTTCCTCTCAACCAAGCCTTAAATGTTTTCAACATAGGTTGCCTTTATACAACGTCGAGTGATTTCATCATAACTTGGGAGTCAAATCAAGCCACTGTAGCATTGCTGCCGCCCTTATAATCCCTGTTGCTTCGTGCAAGCTTCAAAGAAGACTTCTCACACAGCATCACCCTGGCAAAATTAGTTAAAACGGCACGTCATCATCTTCGTCTGGTTCATAGTCTGTCTCTGGCAAGGCTTCTTCTGCTTTCTGTTTGAGGCTGGCTGCGTCAATTTCTGCCAGGTTCGGAGCTTCCGCCACAGTGTCGCTGTCACTCATATCCACTACTCTCCCGCCAAAAAAGTCTGCCAGTTGTTTCGCGGCGCGGGTCACATCGTCTTCTTGCTGCCACCGATCGGGCGTAATGTAAGCTGCTGCCTCTGTGTCATGGTTGGAAGAAGGCTGTTGGGGCGCTGACGGTGTTTGCGAGTTTGTACCCGCTTGAGCGTCGCTTGGGGAGGTTGGCGCGATCGAGTGCCCAGAGTTTGAGGCTTGGCTTACATCAGGAGCATTCAGATTTGTTGGGCGATCGGGGACATTGGAAGCGGTTTCTGAGGAGGGCAAGCGATCGGTTGGCTCTGGCTGCTGCACTAGTTGCCCCGTTTGAGACGGTGAATCTGCCACCTGAAGAGCAACTTTTACTTTCGCCTTCAACGCTTTGGCAGCGGCTTTTTCAAGCTGCGGGATCATACCCGTGATCATTTTGAGCATACTTTGAGCCTTCACACCCACCAGAATTTCCTGGTCATTCTGGCTGAGTAGGTGGCAGTTCACGCTCAACATGGCGCGAGTGCCCTTCAGGTCAATGTGGCTCAAAATTTCCTGCCAGGTTTGGCTGAGCGCAACGCCTGCACCGCTGCTAATTTGGCTCGTCATGTCAGAGAGTGTGGCTGCTGCCGAGTCAGGACGATCGCTCGAAGATGCTTCCGCCGCCTCTGCTGGCTCGACGGGAAGTGCTGGAGCGATCGCCTCCACTTGCGCAGGCTTTACTGCCTGAATAGGAGGACTCACCACCCCATCAGCCGCCCTGACTGGACTAACTCTTAACGCCTGACTTCTGACTTCTGACTTCTGACTGATCGCTATTTGCTGCCCCACCGCTGACGGCAACAATCCCATCAACGTGACTTCCAGCCAAAGCCTCGGCTGAGTGGTACTTTTAATCTGATCTTCACTTTTGCGAAGCTGCTGCTGTCCTGCCAGAATGGTTTGCAGGTCAACAGTTTGGGCAAAGTCACAGAGCGTCGCCCAGGTGGGAGGTGTCAGCGCGACCAGATCGCTACGGGCGGGAGCGGTTTTAGCGATGAGCAAATCGCGGTAGAAGCTGGCGAGATTTTGCAGGACGATCAGCGGTTCGCGTCCCCGATCCATCAGCCGTCGGACGCTATCGAGCAAGGTTTCGGGACTGTCTTGCGCGATCGCCTCTAGCAGTGACATCAAATCGCGCTCTGGCACCGATCCCACCAGATCCCACACTTTATCGACCGAGACTTCACCTGCCAAGAGGCTCAGTTGATCCAGCAGACTCTCGGCATCGCGCATCCCACCCTGAGAGATTTGGGCGATCAGCGTGATGGCATCATCGGTAATCGCAATCGTTTCTTTGGTGGCGATCAACCGGAGATGCTTGGCGCTTGCTTCCAGAGGAATGCGCCGAAAGTCAAACCGCTGACAGCGCGAAATAATCGTGGGTAGCACTCGTTGGGGATCGGTCGTTGCCAGCACAAACACCACGCGATCGGGCGGCTCTTCCAGCGTCTTCAGCAACGCATTGAACGCGGCGGTGCTAAGCATATGACATTCGTCTACGACATAGACTTTGTAGCGGCACTGGACGGGTGCAAACTGCGATCGCTCAATCAGTTCGCGAATGTTGTCTACACCTGTATTGCTGGCAGCGTCGATTTCGATCACGTCCAACGCCGAGCCTTTGGTGATCGACTGACACACTTCACACACACCACAAGGCTGCGGGGTCGGCACGTCGGACTGCAAGCAGTTCAACGACTTTGCCAGAATCCGCGCGCTCGACGTTTTGCCTGTACCCCGTGCGCCCGTGAACAGGTACGCGGGCGCAATACGTCGCTGCTGTAGGGCGTTCGTGAGCGTTGTGGCGATCGCCTCCTGCCCGACCAAATCGTCAAAGCTCTGCGGACGATATTTGTGATGAAGCGGTTGATAGGTCATCGATCTACAGCAAATCCTTACTCTCTAGCGTAAGCGACCGTTGGTGCGAACGTATGAACTATTTTACCCAGACGAGAAATCGGGGTCGCCAAGACACCTGCTTTCTGAATTAGCTGATGGCTTCAAGCGGCAGGGGTGTCTCCTGCGATCGCTCATGGGACTCACCCCGTAGCACTTCATCGTAAATATGCTCCAGGCGCACAGGTTGACGGGCGATTGACTCTAACGGAATGCCATCAAAGCGATCGATGATGTCCTTCATTTCCAGCGGTTCGGGTAGCCAGAAGGCAAGATCATCGCCGTAGCGTCGGTGGGGAAAGCCGAGCGCTTCAGCACGAGCGATCGCCGCCGCCTCGGCAGCAGTCCGCACAATGACGATTTCTTGAGCCGTAATGCATTGACGTAGTTCTGCGAGACTGCCTTCAGCTAATAAACAGCCCCGTTTGAGAATGCCAAGACGATCGCACAACCGCTCGGCTTCGTCCAGCAAATGGGTTGTCAGCAAGATCGTCATACCCTGACTCTGCAACTGTCGAATCAGCCGCCAGAGGTCAATACGCGCTTCAATGTCTAACCCGGTCGTTGGCTCATCCAGGATCAGTAGTTTGGGATGATGCACCAGCGCGATCGCCAAACTCAGGCGACGTTTCATGCCACCACTCAACGTTTCGGCTGGACTCTTTGCCCGTGATCGCAGCCCAACGGCATCCAGGCAGGCTGGCACCTGTTCTTTGCGCTGCTGGCGCGATCGCCCATAAAGTCGTGCAAAGAAATGGAGATTTTCCTCACAGGTCAGGCTGGCATACTGCAAGTTCTCCTGGGGCACCAGACCGATGAGTGGTTTCGTCGCTTCTGAAAGCGGCTGACCAGAAAGTGTCACACGACCGCTATCCGCTGCTAACAAGTTGCAAAGAATACGAATGGTGGTGGTTTTACCTGCCCCATTCGGACCCAGCAACCCGTAAATTTCGCCTGGGGCAATGCTTAGATGCAGGTTTTGTAAAACGGCGCGATCGCCGTAGGACTTGTAAAGGTTTTGAATATGCAGCATTAACTCTACGATCTCCTCTCGCTGCTCAGCATCTGACGATACGCTAACCAACCACACAAAACCATTAAGCCCGTAAAGCTGAGTAAAAACAATAGATGGGGTGCCACATCGGTCATCCTAAAATTCGCTACCGACGCAGCCGCAAGTGCCTCGATCATGTGATAAATCGGGTTGTAGCGGGCAAATTGCCGCAACGCTTCGGGGAAAAATTGGATCGGGATGAAGGCACCACTCAGCAGCAGCAGCGGCACACCCAGCGCTGCAATCAACGCATTGACATCTTCTGTGCGACGAGCCAGCTTGGCACCAATGCAAAACCCGGTGCCCACATACGCCATCATGCTCAAGCCAATAATCAGCAGACTGAGGGACAGTGATCCTTTAAACTCAGAGCCTGTGAATGCCGCGATCGCATACACCAGCAACGTTTGACCCATCCCGATCGCCCCATATGCCAGAAAGATACCAAGAAAATAAGCGGTTCCTCGTAAGGGCGAAATTAGCAGTTGTTTTAGCGTCCGCTGTTCACGCTCTGCCACGATTGTGGCGATACTACCACCCAGGCAGCTAAAAAATAGTGCTGTACCCACCAAACAAGGTGGCACGGATTGAGCGAACGCGGATGCGGTTGAAAGCTGCGATCGCTCAGTCAAAATCAGACCATTCACAATCAAAATCGATGCCGGAAAAATTGCCCAACAAACGAGACTGACTTTGCGCCGCCAGAGTTCCAGTAGAATGCGCTGAGCGATCGCCATCATGCCCAGCCAGTCGCGCCTTAATTGTCGTGTTACAGATCCTTGCATAGTCCGTCAGGAGTTAGGAGTTAGGAGCAGGGGAAGCAGGAGGGAGCATACTGAGATCTTGCACCAGTCGCATGAGTCCGCCCTGTAATGAATGGCAGGCTAACAGAACTGACTCCTAGTCCACTACCCTTCGGGAAGGCAAAACCTACAGTGGACTTTCCTCCATGAGCCCGTACTTTTAGTGCAGAGCGGGGCAGGGCGATCGTCGAAACGTCTCCAATCTGTCTTCTTGAGCCTGGTAAAAGCTTTGAGCATAGCTATTGCCAAGTGCTCATTGCGTAGACTGTGAGAGTGCGATCGACGGCAGTTGCCACCACGGCACATCTGGATGGTCATGATGCTCTTTGTGATAGCCAAAGTGATAGCAAGTCAGAAATGACCAAAAAATCGGGCGATAGTTGCTGGTGGCACGAGACGCATTTTGATAGCCGTTCTCTGGTTCACGATGAACCAAATAGGTCCCGAAATAGAAAAGCTGTAAGGAACTTAAGAGCGCTGGCACAGACCAAAACAAAATCAAATTCACCTCAGAGACATGCAGAACTCGATGCATAAAATGATACGCTCCTGTGATGCCCACACACTGCCACAAGCCCCAATAACGGTACATAAACCGCGCATACCAGAGCAGAACATGCGTGTGTTGTCCATCGTGAAAGTCGGGATCGCGATCGCTCGCAGGATGTTGATGGTGCTGCCAGTGGGCATTGCGTAGCTTGAAGTAAGGTAGAAACCCGTAAAGCAGTAACGCCAAGAAACCGATCGCATGATTGAGCCGAAGATGCTGTGGCGCGATGATGCCATGCATGGCATCATGCGCGGTGATAAACAACCCCGTGTAGAGAAATGGTTGACCGAGTACGGCGAGAGCAAGCCAAACGATCGGAAACTGCTGGTCTAGCGTGAGTAAACTTACTAAACTAGCTGCCCACGTAACCATAATCAAGCCAGCGATGCTTAACCCCCAATAGGCGTTGTTGCCTGCTCCGCTTTTGGCTGTACTAACTGATGCTGAGTATCCAAACCGATGCAGGTCATAATCAAGCTCTGTCATGCCTGACGCTGCATGAACGCTTCTTTTTTTATCGAGCACTATGACGCTTCCCTAATGCGATTGTCTCAAAGCCGATGGCAAATCAGAATCTGTGGGCAAGTAGGCACCGTTGAGAGTTGGTTGTCGTAGCAACCAACCAGACGCACCTAATGTTGCCCTACCACTCTTACTACCAACAGCAAAAACGTTGTGCTCACGATCTTGCTGTCATCGCGAGCACCTTCTCATAAACCATGACTAAGCCAAGCAACACAAAAACTGAGACGATTCTCCCAGCGATTGTGCGTATGTTAACCTGAATAGTCCGTTGCTGAACGTATGACTGATGGCTGATAACTCAAAAATCCAGGCAATTTACACTGATGGCGCATGTTCTGGCAACCCCGGTCCGGGCGGTTGGGGTACGGTCGTCTATTTTGTGGATGGCTCGGTACACGAAATGGGTGGAGCCAAAGCGCACACCACTAACAACCAGATGGAAATGCAGGCCGCGATCGCGGCACTTCAGTTTTTGAAAGACGTGGGCTATGCAGAGCCGATCGAACTCTATACCGATAGCGAATACGTCAAAAACGGCATTACGCAATGGATTCACGGCTGGAAGAAAAAAGGCTGGAAAACGTCCACAGGTAAACCTGTTCTCAATCCCGACCTGTGGCAACAGATGGATGAGCTGAACTCAAAGCAAATCCAGTGGCGCTACGTGCGTGGGCATACAGGCAACGTTGGCAATGAACGGTGTGACACGATCGCGCGTGCCTTTTCACTGGGTAAGGTGCCCAACTTGACCCAGCTTTCTCTCCCGTTGCACTAATTTAGACTAGTCAAATTTGTGCTGACTGATGAGCCTTGAGCAAAGTGGTTCACACGCCTATGCAGACCCCTGGTTTCTCGTTGGGATGGCTGCGATGCACCTGCTTACCTTGCAGAAACCGGGGAGCTAAGAGTAGCGGTACATTGAGCGACGAAACTTTTAAGCTGCTGCAAAATTCAAAGCTTAGAATCTGCTCTTTCAAAGCTTATTGTTATTTCAGGCTTAGACTCTAAGCAACGGTAAGATTTTTTATAGAAATAGACCTGTTCTACAGAGGTTTCATCCGTAGAACAAGTCCGCACGGTAATGTTCTTCTACGGTCAATCTTTAGCTTTCAATACGCTTGTCCCACACTCACCCGTAGATTTTGCCGATGGATGCTTATCCTTCTCAAGCTGATGCGATCGACAATCTACCGCGTGAAATTAGAGTTGGACAACTGCGTGATCTGGTAGACACGCTCCATTTCGCGGACGAAATTTCGAGCAAAGGCTACTTGATTACAAGTTCTGAACTGGCAGATCTGATGGATATTAATGCCAGTGCCGTCACCAGTCGCGGCGATCATTGGGTGTGGCGGAACTGGGTTGTCTCGCGAGTGAGGCGGGAAGGAAATCAGATTCTTTGGCAGCTAGAGCGAGTTGATTAAGAAGGCGGCTAAAGGATGAAAGGTTTACGAGAGTGGCTTCTCGGCTTTCGATCGCTATCATCTTTCTAAAAGCTTTCTAAAACCATGCGGTTTCAAGGTGAAAGTGCTGTTGAAGCGTTTTCTTCCGATCGCAGGTTTGACGCTGCCCCTCGTTGACCGACTGCTAAGGCGGGGTTTAGCGCACAGATAGCAGCAGCGGTGGTTTCAAAGCAGTGCTCTCGTCCAATTTTGTCCAGCAAGCCGCTACGCTCCAGTAGCGTTTGGACTTCGGGCTGCAAACCACTCAGAAATAAGCGGCAATCGTGTCGTTTCAGATCCTGATAAATATCCTCTAACGCCACTAAACCCGTAGTATCCATATTCGGCACGTAGCGCAGCCGCAGAATCAGATACTTGACTTGCGGTTCATCCCGCAAGAAGGTCACAAAGCGTTCAGCGGCTCCAAAGAAGACAGGTCCATCTACCCGATAAACAGCGATCTGCTTGGTCAACTCTAGCGGTACGCCAGGGGGGAAAACCTCGGTTTCAGGCACCTTGACCAGATTGAGATCGCTCATGCGCTTGATGAATAACGCTCCGGCTGCGATCAAACCCACTTCTACTGCCAGTACTAGGTCAAAGAAAATCGTGACTGTCCAGGTGAGCAACATCACGGCAAAGTCAGCATAGGTCGATCGCAGCAGCAAGCCGATCGCCTCCCATTCAATCATCCGTACACTCGTTACCATCAGAATCCCTGCTAAAGCTGCCAGGGGCACTTGCGCCGCTAACGGTGCCAGGGTGAGCACAATAATGGCAAGCGCGATGCCATGAATCACGCCAGACAAGCGGGTTTTGCCACCCGATCGCACATTCACTGCTGTCCGAGCGATCGCCCCTGTTGCCGGAATGCCGCCAAAAAAGGGCACGACGATATTGGCTAAGCCCTGACCAATCAACTCGCGATCGCTGTTGTGCTTTTCACTCACGGTCATCCCATCGGCAACCACTGCCGAAAGCAACGATTCAATGCTGCCCAATGCCGCCAACGCAAACGCTGGTCCCATGAGTTCCCGAATCAGCCCAAAGTCGTTCCAGTGAGGAATAGTTTGGGGATGGGGTAAGGCTTGTGGAATCGAGCCGATGGTTGGCACGTCCAGGTGGAAAAACGTGGCGATCGCGGTTGCCACCACTAAGCTCACCAATGAACCCGGTATAGCTGTGGTCATCCGTGCCCAAGAGAGCTTGACGACAATGACGATCGTAGCCAGCGCGATCGCCGCCCCATTCCATCCTTCTAAATGCGTCACCGTTTGCCATAGTCCGGGCAGAAAATGGTCACTACGCGGTAATTGCAGCCCAAACAAATTGTTCAACTGCCCGCAAAAAATGATGACCGCAATACCATTCGTAAAGCCTGCGGTGACGGGATAGGGGATGAACTTCACTAACCGTCCCAGCTTGGCAATGCCTAGTGCAACCTGAATGATGCCTGCCATTACCCCGGCAATCCACACCTTCTCAATGCCATATTTGGCAACAATGCCCACCAGAATGACCGCCATTGCTCCAGTTGGACCCGTAATTTGGACGGGAGAACCACCAAAGACGGCGGCGACAATGCCTGCCACGATCGCGGTGTAAAGACCCGCTTTAGGATCAACGCCACTGGCAACGGCAAACGCAAGTGCCAGCGGTAAAGCGACCACAGCGGCGGTTAAGCCTCCCGTCAAGTCACCCCGCCAGTGAACAAAGAGACGATCTAGCCAAACTCGCAGAGCACCACTGAAATTGTTTGTTGGGTTCAAAGAACCTCCTTCTTTTCAAACGATGGAACGGACGCGGTTCTTGCCATACCGCCCTTGAGACCTTGAACGCACAGGGACTTGAATCACCCTTTGAAGCGTTCTGCCCTGAAGTCCTGGGTTTAAAACACATTAATATACAAAAGTATTTGCAATCTGATACCTCTGCACCTAAGAATCTTCAGAGTCTTGCATATAGACTAACACTCATGCTAAGGTGTGGCAAGTAGTAACCGAAGCAGGCAATTCTTACCCTTCCAGTTGTCTTCTCCTTTCGGTTGCGAATGCCCTTATCGCTAAGCGTCGGTTCTTTGCTAAAGCTCAGCTCTTTCTCGCTGCGATGTTCAAGATGCCGATCAAGCCGACTCATGTTGAGACTACGGGGGCAGACGATACGCCCTTCTCGCCACCCCTCTAGTGCGTTGTCCGTAGCCGCTCCAATGTTCAAAGCCTCCAATGTTCAAAGCAAGACGATCGCGCTTTAACTCTCGCGCTGCTGCTGAAGCACATGTGCAATGTTTAGCGAAACTGTCTTCTAGCAAGACCGATGATGTGGTCTTTGCTTGTGGGCTTCACTAAACGCTTCGTTCAATCAACTGGGTCAGATCGTTTGCTAGACAGTCTTACGCCTCATCCTGCAATTTGAACGGACAAGCAGCTTTTTTTAAGAGCAACGATTTTTCAATCGGTCATAAAAGCAATTTCATCCGGAGTAAACAGAGATGTTAGATATCAAAATTTTTGACGTTGATCATGGGTTCTGTGCTGCGATCGACACGGGCGATCGCCACACCATTCTGCTGGACTGTGGCTACAACTCACACACAGGGTTTCGTCCAGGACAACATATTTTCCAACAACGTCACCGTTTTTTGGATGGTGTCATTCTGCCGACGTATTCTGAGAATCATTTGGACGGTGTAGCGGATCTGCTCGCTCAATGTTTAGAGCACGGGTTGCCCGTCAACTTTTTGATTGCCAACCCATCGCTTGATGAGACTCAGTTCCCTGGGTTGGCGGCTCCCACGCAACACTTAAATAACATGCTGTCGAACGTGATGGCGATCACGGTGAAGGCTCATCCAGAGTGCAGCAAAATCAGCCATAGCATGACCATTAACGACATCAAACTGACCTTTTTCTGGAACAACTATCCAGACGTTCAAAACGTCCATAACTTAAGTTTGGTCACGTTCGTCTCCTACCGGGATCTGCACGTTATCTTTCCAGGTGATCTCGAAGTAGATGGTTGGCAGGCACTCCTCCAATGCCATGATTTTCGCGAGCACTTGAAAAAAGTCAATGCCTTTGTTGCCGCCGATCATGGGCAGGAAGCAGGCTATTGCGCTGATGTGTTTGACGATTGCACGCCTGAAGTTATTATCATCTCGAATCAGGCAGAGCAATCGCTTTCACCTCAGTTGTTGCGTCGCTACGAAAGCCATGTCAAACCTTCTCGGTTTAATATGAGCGAAAAACCACTGCTGACAACTCGTGAACATGGCACCATTACGCTTACAAAGTATTTGGATGCGGCTTGTCGAATGAGCACGCAAGCGAAAGTACAACCGTCTTGGCGAGTTTGAAGCGATCGCTGCTCGAGGCAAAAACCTTGCTGCTCAGTGGTCAACGTTGTTGTGCGTGTTGTTTAAGCACTCACTACATCAACGACCGCTGTCAGTTTATTGTGTGACTAAACAGCACAGTGTTAATCTGGCTCAAGGTCTTCAAAGCTGTTCAGATACTCAAATGTCCTTCCAGCCCAGCTACTTTAAAGCCGATTTGTTCAAGGTGTTGTCTAACCCAGTGCGGATTCAGATTCTTGATGCGCTCCGGACGGGAGAACGTAGCGTAAATGATATCGCTGAACGGCTGGAAAGCGAACCGTCATCAATCTCTCAACAGTTAGCCGTCTTGCGGAGTCGCAACCTGGTGACTAGCCGCAAGCAAGGTAATTTTGTGTTTTACTCGATTCGTGATCCGGCTATTTTCAAGATTCTGGATGCAGCCTTAGAGGTCTTTAACAACCATCTCGTTAATGTGCGGGATGCCCTAGAAAAGTTGGCATAAGACCGATTGCGCATACGGTAGCATCAGTAATAGTGTATGTGCCTAAACGTGTTCACTGCTGTTGTTTGCTGAGGCTCTGGCAATGAACCAATCGCAGCCAATTTTCAAGGACTTAGTGTTACTGGGTGGGGGACATTCTCACGCGATCGCCCTGCGCATGTTTGGTATGAAACCCATGCCGGGAGTTCGGCTGACGCTGCTGACAGAAGCATCCGATACTGCCTATTCGGGAATGTTGCCGGGGCATGTGGCAGGCTTTTACAGCCGCGAAGAGTGCCATATTGATCTGCGTCGGTTGGCTCAGTTTGCGGGCGCGCAGTTTTATGTCGATCGCGCGATCGGCTTAGATTTAGCCAAGAAGCAGGTGCTTTGTGCAAATCGTCCACCCGTCGGGTTTGATATTCTATCGATCAACCTTGGCAGTACGCCGAAGTTGCCTGACTGCATTGGCGATCGTGATGCCATCATTCCCGCTAAGCCCGTCCGCCAGTTTCTAGAGCGTTGGGATCAGGTGGTGCATGAGACCACGCAAGCACCTGAAACCGTGAGGACGATCGGTATTGTGGGTGGTGGCGCTGGCGGTGTGGAATTGGCGCTGACGATGCAACATCACCTTCAGCAAATTTTGGGCGCGGCGCAACAGCCTCTCACCAATCTCGTCGTGCATCTTTTTCAAAAAGAGGCGACGTTGCTACCCACTCAAACCCGTTGGGTGCGCGATCGCTTTCATGCGCTCTTGACCCAGCGTGGCATTCAGCTTCACATACAAGAGACTGTTTGCGCTGTGCAGCCGCAACGCCTTACCTGTGAATCGGGGTTGAAAGTTGCTTGCGACTACATCTTTTGGGTCACGCAGGCAGCGGCTCCCGACTGGCTGGCAAAGTCAGGGCTGGCAGCAGATGAAGACGGCTTTGTTTTGGTGGATGATGCATTGCGATCGCTCTCTCATCCCGACGTGTTTGCAGCAGGCGATAGCGCCACGATGCTCAATCATCCGCGACCCAAAGCAGGCGTGTTTGCGGTGCGTCAGGGCAAGCCACTGGTGGACAATCTGCGCCGCACCGTACACAACAAACCGCTCAAACCGTTTCGACCACAAACCCAATACCTCAGCTTGATTGGCACAGGCGATGGGTCGGCGATCGCGGCTCGTGGGTCGTTTGGCTGGCAATCAACGCTGCTGTGGCGCTGGAAAGATTGGATCGATCGGGCGTTTATGCAGCGGTTTAGTGAGTTGCCGCAAATGGAAGGCAGTGAAGGACGGGGAGTGGGGAGTGGGGAGTGGGGAGTGGGGAGTGGGGGAAGCGACGGTTTCTTGGCGGTGTCTGATGCTTCAACGCAAGCTAAGACTCAGACTCAGACGGCTTCGGCTATGCGCTGTGCAGGGTGTGGAGCGAAGGTGGGCAGCAGCATTTTGGGGCGTGTGTTGCAGCGGGTGCAGCAGGAACGCGGGAGTCATCCTGAGCGATCGGATATTCTCATTGGCTTAGAGGCTCCGGATGATGCCGCAGTGGTGCAAGTTCCGGCGGGATTAGTGATGGTGCAAACTATTGACTACTTTCCGGCGCTGTTAAATGACCCGTTTGTGTTTGGGCAAATTAGCGCCAATCATGCTCTGAGCGATCTGTTTGCGATGGGTGCCCAACCGCAGAGTGCGCTGGCGATCGCCACCATTCCCTATGCACAGCCTGCTAATGTCGAAGAAACCCTGTATCAGTTGCTTTCGGGTGCGATGTCGGTGCTGCATCAAGCGGAGGCTGTCCTGATTGGCGGACACACGACCGAAGGCGCAGAACTGGCGTTTGGACTGTCGTGTAATGGTTTGGCACAGCCCGATCGCCTGCTCCGTAAAAGCGGCATGAAACCAGGACAGGCGTTGATTTTGACAAAGGCGATCGGCACGGGCACGCTCTTTGCCGCCCAAATGCAGCTTCAAGCGAAAGGACGTTGGTTAGATGGCGCGATCGCCTCCATGCTGCAATCCAATCAGCAGGCAGCAACCTGTCTGCTAGAGCACCACGCTACTGCCTGCACGGATGTGACTGGCTTTGGGCTAATGGGACACCTTGTCGAAATGGTGCAAGCCTCGAAGGTCGCGGTGACGCTCAACTTAGCCGCCATTCCTTTGTTGAAAGGTGCCCTAGAAATGGTGGAGAAGGGCATCCTGAGTTCACTGCAACCTCAGAATTTGCAAGCACTTCAGGCGATCGCCAATGCCTCTGCGGTCAACACTCAGCCTCACTTTCCACTCCTGTTCGATCCGCAAACATCCGGCGGGTTACTGGCAGCCGTTCCATTAGAGGAGAGCGATCGCTGTCTGGCGGCTCTTCACGCCCTTGGCTATCGACACAGCACCATCATTGGATATACCCTCCCGCTGTCAGAGCAAGCAAAACCGATTACGATCGTGTAGAAACCGATAGAAATTGAATTAGTCACTGTTGGAATCGTTGTCTAAGCCCTGATAGCGTCAGTCTTTTATCTGTAGGTAGGTTTCAAATGAAGCTTCATCCTTTACATGTTACGACCCTGGATCACGTCACCTTTTATGTCAAAAATCTGGCTGAAAGCGTCAACTTTTACACAGCCCTCTTTGGCTTTGAAATCAAGAAAGAACAACCCGCAGACCGCTCTTTAATCATTGGTAATGATGCGATCAAACTCTGCCTCTATGAAGATCCTGAAAAGGCTAAATCTGGTGGCATTGCCCATTTTGGTTTGCATGTGCAAAACTTCCCAGAGATTGTTGGGAAATGTGAATCTTTAGGTGTTCCGATGCCATACGGTATTGTGAGTTGGGAAAAATCGCGCTCCATCTATATTGTCGATCCCAATGGCTACGAAATTGAACTAAGCGAAGTCAAAGGTGGCGGCTTGTAGCCCTAAACTTTATTTTCATCTCTCCTCTCCCTCCTTTCCTCCATGCCCAAAACATTGCCTATTGCCGATTTCCTCACTGCCCCCGGAGCCATTCTGGATGTACGGAGTCCGGCTGAGCATGAACAGGGACGGATGCCAGGGGCGATTAGCTTTCCCCTCTTTAGCAACGAGGAACGGGCGCAAGTTGGCACCTGTTACAAACAACAAGGGCGGGATGAAGCGGTGGAGCTTGGGCTGTCGATCGCCGGACCCAAACTAGCGTCCTTCGTCGTGCAAGCCAAAGTGCTGGCACCCGATCGCACGGTGCGGATGCATTGCTGGCGGGGCGGGATGCGTAGCGGCAGCATGGCGTGGTTGTTAGAAACGGCAGGCTTTCAGGTCGCAGTGCTCGATCACGGCTACAAAGGATTTCGTCATTGGGTTCACGCGACTCTAACAGAACCAAAGCCGATCGTGACCTTAGGCGGCATGACGGGCACTGGGAAAACCGCTATTCTGCAAGCACTCCGGGCACGAGGCGAACAAGTGTTGGATCTGGAGCACCTGGCGAGTCATCGTGGCAGCAGCTACGGCAGTCTTGGCTTACCACCGCAGCCCAGCACCGAGCAGTTTGAAAACCTGCTTGCGATGGAGTGGAGCCAGCTAGCGGACGATCGCCCCATTTGGATTGAAGCGGAAAGCCACATGATTGGCTCCTGTCGCGTGCCCGATGCGCTGTTTCAACACATGGTCGCGGCTCCCATTTTGCAAATTGAGCGATCGCGACAAGAACGCATTAACTTGCTGCTAGATGATTATGGTGCGGTCGATCGTGAGCAACTTTTGAGTGCTACGGCACGGCTGAAAAAGCGATTGGGCGGTGAGCGCACTCAGCAGGCGATCGATTTCATTCGTGACGACAATTTACCAGCCGCGATCGACACCGTTTTGGACTATTACGACAAAGCTTATCGTTACGATCTCAAACGACGACGGGTGTTTATGGACTCGATCAACGCGACGGGACTAGCAGACGTTGAGATTGTCGCAATGTTAGTGGAGCGATCGCGTCTACTAGACAAGCAACACAGTTTGAAGGACGTAGAGTTATTCAGTACCAGCGCTAACCCGTCACGACTCAGCGCCTTGAGTGTGCATCAGTCACAGACGCTGAGTCGTGACCTGACTGCCGATCGCTGACCGCTCTTCCAAACCCATGCAGCACTTAGCGCTCTCTAATCTCTAGTTCTAGAAAGCCCGTTTGAGCATCTGGAGTACGCACAAATGTGAGGTGAGGACTTTCACCAATCACAATTTCGGCAGTGGTGTAAATGATGCAACCCTCCGTGAGATGCCCGCCTAACATGCGACCTGTTTTGTCTGCGATCGCCAGATGCAAATGACTGCCATGTATCGAAAGCGTTCCATTCAACGCGACAATTTCAAACTTCTCATCGAATACGTCACTGGTGGGCTGATTGGCAAAGCGAATGGTTGCTTTTTGTAAGCTCCCGATCGCCGACAAAATAAACCCCGCCTGAATCTGATTCGCCGCGACAAACTCCGCTAGCGACTGCTTTAAATCCTGCTGAGGTTTCAGACGTAAGGCAAAGACGTTCATGCGATCGTTCCCTACTCCCACCTTCAACGTTCGGGAGGAACTTTCGACTTTAATTCCTCAATTAAAGGAGGCAGCTCGAATTGAACCACATCCCAAACAATGTTGAGATTGACATCATCATATTCATGAACGAGTCGATTTCGCATTCCGTTGATTTCCTGCCACGAGATATTTGTTAACGTTTGTCGAGTTGCCTCTGAGACCCGTCTTGCCGCTTCAGCAATCACTAATAGCCGTCGTATGACTGAATCTTGAAGCTGCACATTTTCAACAAACTCATCTTTGGAGCATTGAGCGGTATAGGTCATGACGAGTTCTGCGGATTGCAGCATATCAAGTAGGAATTGAAGATCCCGTTGCATAAATTACCTGAGCAGAGGAAAGGATTTCGTGACGGCGTAGGTAGTTACGACTGGTTTCAATGCCTTGACGGGTAATCAAGTCGATATCTCGATGAAAAATGGTTTTTAGTTCTGCTTCCATCTGATCTAGACTACTGAACGTGGGATGAGCATCTGAATGAAATTGCACCATAACGTCAATGTCGCTACTAGGGCAAAAGTCATCGCGCAGGACGGAACCAAAAAGAGCAAATTCTGTCACCTGCCAGTTGTGACAAAACTCAGCAATTTGTTTCATCGGTAGTTCGATCGCCGCAATCGTCATGTCAATTTCACCTCTAAGGCTTTAAGCGGCTGGTTAATCCAAGCTGTTGCAGTGCTTCATCGGCTTCGTTGGTGTAGCCTCTCGCACGCGAATTGCCCGTTCTACCCATGTCTCATCGCTCCAAGAACCTCCCATAAAAAACTTGTGGCATAACGTTCCTGGTCAGCGGTTTTGCGGGATCTTTCCTACACAGCAAGCGGTTTCGGGAAATCCGCTGCACCAGGGTTGTTATGCCGTGCTATCCACAATAACAAAGTTATGTTAACCTCACTTCTTTTCGTTAGCGAGTCTTGTCCTTACTAACTTTTTCTTCTTCCAACTTTTCAAGGAGGGAAATAGATCTTTAGGGTTTAAGGATGGAGCTTTGCCCCCAAAAACTATTTGCAGCAAGAAGTTCAGTAGGAACCATGCAAAAGGGACTATATAAATAGTAGGTTCAAGCCAATTCCACCCACCTGGTTGTGCAATGATCCAAGAGCTGAAAGCAAAAAGGGATAACAGAACTCCTAGATAAGAGAGTGACCAAAATCTAGCGAAATCATTAGCAACTTTATCCTCAAGAGAATTCCGTTCGTTTTCCAACATGCTGAAATCAGCTTGAAGGCGATTGAATTCATTCTCAGTAACAATTGCAGTTTCACTTACAATAATTTTGTTTTCTGTATGAGGGGTTTCTGCGAGACAAGTGAATCCGTATGTTTTTCTGTAAACCAAATTATGAATCAAGTCACGTTCATCAAAGTCACGTTTCTTGAACAGCTCAAACGAATATATATCACTAACATTTTTAAATCTTAAAATAGTGTACACATCAACCAAATAGCTTTTAGCAACTGCGGTTACGTCAAATATGTATTTAAATGAGTCAGTAGAATGTATTAAGCTCGAAATCTCTTCTCCTAAAATTTGATAGTCTAAAACTTTAGTTTCAAGCGTCAGTCTCTTCAGATCGTCATATCTTTGACGATCGGCAGGCTCTATTTGAATATCTAAGAGAGTTAGTTGACCATCCACTTTTTTAGGATATTTACTTCTACATAGATTGTCGAGTAAATCAGAGATGTTTTGCCTTAACCTTTCCAACTTTCCAATTTCTGTAGGTATCCTGCCTCGATCTTCTGTTATGCCAACCAGAGTAACCTGACTAAGAGACCTATAATTTGCATTGCAATGTGCAATCACATTAATGTAAGGATCAGGAATCTCAGAGGTTACAAATATATAAAGTTTAGTCTGCTTCATTGAATCATTTTGAGTACCAATTCCTTCACTGGTCAATAAAACCCCTCCCTTGTTTTGCTGTTTGACACTCATGAGGTTAGTAATCGCTTGATTTACACTGTCACCAGCTCCACAGCTCATAGATAAACCAGTGAAGTTATTAAAAATATTTAAGACTTCTTGTAGAAAGGCATAATCATTAACCGTCGCGTCATATTTAATTAGAACGTCATCTCCACCAGCAATTATTAATTCTGCATCTTTTCTTGACTTGATAAAGAGTTCAATTTGAAAAATTGCTAGTTTAATGCTTTCTGATAAATGCGTTGCCTCTTTAACTCTGCCGCTATTTAGCAAATTTTCTATAGCATTACCGATATTATCTCCATCGAAAAATGCATACCTCACTGTTCGCATCTCAAATTTACTGAATGGGTTTATGAGAAGTTGCATATCAAGGCGCAATCCATGACAGTCTATTTTTGGCAAGTTACCCATTTGTAACACTAGAAGCAATACCCCATCAATAACTTCTCGCTGCTTTGTATAGAACACAGTCAGATGAGTTTTTGGCTGTGCCTCAACCGAGGACTAAGCGGCATAACAACTGAATTATACGGAAAGTTTCTGTATAGCTCCCTAATTTGGGCAGATACCCCGAAAGAACCATTGGGGTTTACGATGTCATGGTGTTGAGATGTTGCATAAGTACCTATGAAACGTAACTGGACGATCGCGCTTGTTGCTGTGTTGCTATCAGGTTTGGGCGTTGCCTGTTCCCCTCAGCCCCCAGCCGCTAATGCACCTGAAGCGACAAAAGAAGCGGCAACGAAAGCCGTGTTTACGATCGGAGCCATTCCCGATCAAGATCCGGAGCAGCTTCAGCGACTTTATGCCAAGCTATCAACCTATTTGCAGCAGGAATTAAATGTGCCTGTGACCTACAAGCCCGTCACCGACTACACGGCAGCGGTCACTGCCTTCAAGGTTGGCGATCTGCAAATGGTTTGGTTTGGTGGTTTAACGGGTGTGCAGGCGCGGTTGCAGGTTCCCGGTGCAGCGGCGATCGCGCAGCGGGAGATTGATGCTAAGTTTCACAGCATTTTTATTGCGAATAAAAACAGCGGGCTGGCTCCCATTACTGACCAGAAGGGTTTAACGGTGTTGAAAGGCAAAACTTTTACCTTTGGCAGCGAATCTTCGACCTCTGGACGGCTGATGCCTCAGTATTTTCTGCAACAGGCAAATGTCAAGCTGGAGGATTTCAAAGGTGAGGTGGGTTTCTCCAAAAACCACGATGCCACACTTAAACTGGTGCAGTCAGGCACGTATGACGCTGGGGTAATGAATGAAAAAGTGTGGCTTAGCCGCTTAAAAGAAGGCAAGGTGGATACCAGTAAGGTGGAGGCAATCTGGCGCACCCCGTCTTACTATGATTACCATTGGGTGATTAATCCCGCTGTGAAACAGCAGTTTGGGGCAGATTTTGAACAAAAGGTGCAAGCAGCATTATTCAAGCTTAATCCTGCTGTGCCAGAGCAGAAAGAGATTCTCGACTTGTTCAACGCCACGAAATTTGTGCCGACGCAAAATGCTAACTACGCCCAAATTGAGCAGGTGGGGAGAGATATTGGCAAGATTAAGTGATGACGATCGCCCCGCTGTTTGAGCTGAAGCATGTTTCTCATCGCTTTGAGCACTTTCCAGCACTAACCGATATCAACCTGCAACTCTATCCAGGGGAGCGCATCGCGCTGGTTGGCTCTAGCGGAGCGGGGAAAAGTACCCTCTTGCGATTGCTCAACGGCACCCTTTCTCCCAGTGAAGGAGAAGTCTGGGCGCTGGGCTGCAACCTCAACCAACTCTCGCCGCGACGCTTACGACAGGTGCAGCGTCAGATTGGTACGATCTACCAGCAGTTTCATTTGATTGATACCCTGCGAGTCATCCACAATGTCAATGCGGGACATTTGGGGCGCTGGTCATTGCCCAAAGCGTTGTTGTCCTTGCTGGTGCCCCTGGAGGTTGAAACAGCAGCTAGGGCGTTAGCACAGGTCGGCATTCCAGACAAGCTCTATGCTCGTACCGATCGCCTCTCTGGTGGCGAACAGCAACGGGTGGCGATCGCGCGGGTGCTGGTGCAAAACCCGCTGGCGATTCTGGCAGATGAGCCGATCGCAAGCCTTGACCCAGAGCGCAGTCGAGAGGTGATGGCGTTACTGCGATCGCTGGGTGAACAGACGGGACAAACCTTAATTGTGAGTTTGCACGATGTGGCAATGGCGCGTCAGTATTGCCAGCGGTTGATTGGGCTACGGCAGGGGGAGTTAGTTTTTGACACACTGACTGAACAGGTTACGCCTACCATGTTTGACGCGCTCTATCGGCTTGAGCCATAGCATGAAGACGACCCTGCCGCGCCAACCGTGTTTGACTGCTCCCTTGGGATGGGGACTGGTTGGGCTAGGGGCGATCGTCCTTTCGCTACTGGCAGCCGGACTCTTTCAGCGAGAGTTGATCAATATTGATGGCTTTCCTCAGCTCTGGCAATTTCTTCAGGCGGCGATGCATCCCGATCTCAGCCAAAATTTGCTCCAGGTGACGCTCAGCGCAACGGTAACGACATTTGCCTATGCCGTTTGTGGCACGTTGTTCAGCCTGATTCTGGGGACGATCGGGGGCATTCTGGTCTCGGAAGTCTGGTGGGAGTCAGTCTTTTCGCGTCGGCAGCGGCGAACAGCGTCCTCGCTCTGGCATAGTATCCGCTTCCTTCTAGCAGTACCCCGCGCGATTCACGAATTGATCTGGGGCTTGTTTTTTATCAACCTTTGGGGCTTAGATCCGTTGACAGCGGTACTGGCGATCGCCATTCCCTTTGGAGCCATTACCGCCAAAGTGTTTGCTGAAATTTTGGATGAAACGCCTCGACAGCCTTTAGATGCGTTGCTGAATAGTGGTGTTTCTGCGCCGATCGCGTTTTGCTACGGCTTATTACCGCTGGCAGGGCTGAATTTGGTGTCCTACGCCTTTTATCGGTTTGAGTGTTCCATCCGCTCTGCGGCGGTACTGGGCATTATTGGGGCAGGCGGACTGGGGTACGAAATTCTGCTCAGTCTACAATCGCTTCAGTACGAGCAGCTTTGGACGTTTTTCTACGCGCTCTTTGTGTTGAATGGACTGGTGGACTTTGGTAGTGCCTGGTTACGCCGTTACTTGAACTGTGCGAATCGCTTGGAGTTGAACTTACCGTCAGCTCAGCGATCGCCGCGTCAATCGGTTGCTCACACTCAGCCGTCACACCGTCACGCCATTCAGAGAAGCCTTATTGGGCTGACGCTTCTAGGGCTGACGGTCTTCTCGTTTTGGTCTGTCCATGCTAATTACAGCAAGCTCTGGGCAAGCCGAACCCGTCAGCTATTGGGAGAACTGGCGCGTTCGTCCCTGCCGCCCGATTGGAGCCTGCTGCCCCAGCTTTTGCCGCTCTCAATCCAAACGGTGGCAATGTCCATGCTGGCGATCGCGCTGGCAGGCTTGGGTGGGATGCTGCTGGCGTTTCCCTCGGCATCGAATAGTTTGCTGTCCGGTGGTGTGCTAAATCCTGTCCGTCCAAACTATTGGGCAATGGCTGGACGTTTACTCACACGAACGATCTTGCTGATGGCTCGCGCCATTCCCGCACCCATCTGGGCATTGGTCGCGCTGTTTGTGCTGTTTCCAGGCATTCTACCCGGCGCGATCGCCCTTGGTATCCACAATCTAGGCATTCTCGGTCGCTTAAAAGCAGAAACGATCGAAAACTTGGATCCCCGTCCCTTAGAAGCACTCAAAGCTCAAGGTGCGCCAGGTTCGCTGGTCTTTTTGTATGGTGTGCTGCCGCTGAGCCTGCCCCGTTTTCTGGCGTATGATTTGTACCGCTGGGAAGTTTGTATGCGGGAAACGGTGATTGTGGGCTTAGTTGGCGCGGGTGGTTTAGGACGCTTACTAACTGAGCAACTAAGCAGCTTTGATTATCGCGGCACGATCGTCACACTCGCGGGCTTCCTGCTGCTGACGTTTCTGGTGGACGCTATCAGTGCTCAAGTGAGACGATCGTTGCGTTAGAGCGAAAGGATTCAGGGCGTTGGCAAAGGAGAACGTGGAGCAGCCATCGACAACAGCAGCTAATCGATCCATCTCTATCATCATTCCCGCGTTGAATGAGTCCAAAAACTTACCCCGGACGCTGCAAGCCCTGCAAACGACCTTGGCTGTAGAAGTAATTGTAGTGGATGGCGGGAGTTTGGATGGCACCATCAGCGTGGCAGAGTCCTGGGGCGCTAAAGTGATTTGCTCACCCGTGTCAGGGCGTGCCTATCAAATGAATGTGGGTGCGGCAGCAGCTCAAGGCGACATTTTGCTATTCCTGCACGCGGATACACGCCTTCCTCGTGGGTTCGATCGCCTCGTGCGACAGACGTTGCTGCAACCAAAGGTAATTGCAGGAGCCTTTGAGCTGGCAATTGATGGCACGACCCCAGGGCTTCGTCTGGTGGAATGGGGCGTACACGTACGATCGCGCCTTTGCCAGATGCCCTATGGTGATCAAGCTATCTTCATGCCAGCAGCCACGTTTCGCGCGATCGGTGGTTTTCCAGAGCTGCCAATCATGGAGGATTTTGAGTTAATGCGGCGGTTGAAACGACGGGGACGCATTGCGATCGCGCCTGACACTGTACTAACGTCCAATCGTCGTTGGCAGAAATTGAATGTCTGCCGCACCACGCTCATCAATCAGTGCGTTATTCTTGGCTATCTGCTAGGCATTCCTCCAGCACGCTTAGCTGACTGGTACCGCAGTTGGGGCAAATAGTAGCAGATAGAATGTAATTGTTTAAGGGTGTGTTGGTGACGGTGGGCGATCGGACGATCGCTCAGATGTCGTTGAGGGAAACGGCTTGTTAGACCGTCCTATTTACCGACATAGCAGTTCTCTGTCGGATGAGGTACAGGTGGGATAATGCAGGGCAAAGGTTTGAGCCTCTAGTTTGTACCTCACGGGAGCCGGAAACGCTATATGGGACAGCAAAATCTTATTTGTTAATATCTAGAGGCGATCTACCCTAAGTTTATAGGTAGAGCACTTGCACCGAAGCTGGTGTTGGTTGCGCTCGGTTCGGGAACACTGTGATTAAGGGTGCAAAGTTACAACCAATTGAGCAAGACCCACATCCATAATCATCTTTTAGGTTTCCAGTACTATGCAAATGGTTCAAGTTGAGTACTCAGGTCAGATCCAAGTCAACACGGGCAAAAATCCTAGAGAACTTTACACTCACCAGAACGAGGCAATCAAGAAACTAGATGAGCAAAATCAGTCTCCATTTAAGGGCTTGTTGGTTTTACCGACAGGTGGTGGAAAGACCCTGACGGCAGTTCATTGGCTACTGCGTAACTTTATTGGTAAGCGCAAGAAAGTTTTGTGGATCGCTCATCGACATGAGTTACTTGACCAAGCATTTGAGGCTTTAAAATTTAGTGCTTATCCATCTTTGCTAAATGATGTCGAAAAATTTAGATATCGTGTGATTTCCGGTCACCCTAAGCACGATCGCCCTGTCAATATTCAACCAACTGACGACATCATCATTGCCAGCAAAGATAGCCTCAATAGTGGACTGACCTATCTCCTGAATAATTGGGTTAAGCATTCTGATGCAATTCTTCTGGTGGTTGATGAAGCACATCACGCGACAGCAAAAACGTATCGTAAACTAATCGATGCCATTGAGGAAGATTTTAAGAGCCGAGGGAAATTAGGTGGCTTCAGGATGTTGGGCTTAACAGCCACCCCATTTAGAACCGATGAAGGGGAAAAAGGCTTACTTAAAAAGGTTTTTCCCGACGACATTATCTTTTCTGAACATTTAAGAACACTCATCACTAGAGGGATTCTTGCTGAACCAGTTTTCGAGAATCTGAAAACAGAACTAGATTTCTATCGAGAATTGACTGATAAAGACATCAAAGCTATCGAGGCGTTTGACAAGCTGCCTAAGAAGGTTGCCGAAAGAATCGCGATGTCTAACATTCGCAATAAACGGATTGTTGATCACTATGTTGAGAATCGAGATAAGTATAAGCCACTGTTAGTTTTTGCAATCGATATTGATCATGCAATCGTATTAAACGGACTGTTTCAGGATCGAAAAATCAATTCTGACTTTGTAGTTTCTCAAATCGTAGATGAAAAGACAACGGCTAAGATTTCTCCAAAGGAGAATGGAGAGAAAATCAAGCGATTTAGACAAGGCGAACTTGAAGTACTCATCAACGTAGATATGCTGACCGAGGGGACAGATCTACCAAATGTCCAGACCGTTTTCCTCACTCGACCCACGACTTCTACGATTCTAATGACGCAAATGATTGGTCGAGCTTTGCGTGGGCAGAAGGCAGGAGGTACTGACAAGGCTTATATTGTAAGCTTTATTGATAATTGGGAAGACAAGATTAATTGGGTTAATCCTGAGAAGTTGACCGATATAGCAGGCGCGGAATTCATTGATAAAGATATCGAGACAATGAAGAGAATTGCTCGACTTATCTCAATTGAGAAGATTGAAGAATTTGCTCGTATGATGGATGATTCTATTGATACGACTGTTCTAGAGGAATTAGATTTTTTGAAGCGAGTTCCTGTTGGCATCTATTGCTTTTCTATCCTTGAGCTTTCTGAATCTGGTGAGCCTGCTTCTAGGAATTATGATGTGCTCTTATACACTGATACTGAAGAAGCTTATGATAGCTTCGTCAATGATTTAGAAGCCGTATTCGAGGACGTTAATATTGGAAATCGGGAGATCCTGACTGAAGCAGAACTCGAATATTTACTGCAACGTACAAGGGAACTCTACTTTCCCAATCATCCATTTTTGATTGGTTATAGAGATGCTGATATCGAGAATATTTTGCGCTTTTATGCTCAAAAACAGATAGAGCCGCTTTTTATCGCATTTAGTGAACGGGAAAAATGTAATTTACCACGTGTAGCAAGGCATATATTGGATAACAAGTTAAACCGTCTACAAGAAAAGGAGCATCTTGACTCCTTATGGAGTGACAGTCAATCCTTTTGGCAAGTTCTATTCAGCTATAACTACCTATATTTCAAGAAGCAACTAGACATTGAAATCAACAAATTGCTCGGGGTCTATCCTGATCTGGTAGCTACCCCACCAATTGTTATTCCTGACACGGTACCGCTAGAAAATCTTTCGCTTGTTGAGATTAGAGAGAGAGATCCGGCTATATACAGAGGTATTAAGGATGATGTATTTGCTAAAGCAACGGATAAAGTAACTGGAACTATCCGCTGTTCCATAAGTGGTTTTAAAAGCAAAAGACGGCTAGACTTTCAAATTGACCACATTAAGCCCATGTCACAAGGTGGTTTAACCACGCTAGAGAATCTTCAAGTGTTGTCTCGCAAAGCTCACGCAGCAAAGACTCGGTTAGAAAACCTAAAAAAGTAACGTCTTGGCAGCTACAAAGAACATGTAATGTCACAAAACCACAGGTTATGTTGCGAGAAGATCTCAAAAAAGAACTAGACAAATTGGACGATGAGCAACTCAAAAAGATTGCTGATTTTATAGCATTCATTGAGTGTCAATCTAGACAAGTCGCATCGTCTGTTCCATTTTGGCAAAGCGCCACACCTTCTGAAAGGGCTAGGGAATTTCGTGAATGGGCTATACAACTTCCCAAAGGTAGCCCAAGTTTACCTGACGAAGCCTTTAGTCGCGACAGCATTTACGAGTAATGACAAAATCAAATAATGACAAAGTATTTACTTGACACTAATGTTGTCATGCGTTTCTGTAATGCTTCTGATGTACAACATCGTCTTGCAACCAATGCCGTAGCTTATTTACTGGCACAGGAAGATGAATGCTTGCTTACAGCGCAAGTGCTTATTGAGCTTTGGGTTGTTGCTACACGCCCGATCGCAGTGCATGGTTTGGGATGGACTGTAGAGCAAGCAAGAAGCACGATCGATCAGCTTCTCGATCGTTTTCCATTGTTGGAGGAGTCTTCGCAAATTTTCCCAACTTGGTTAAACCTGGTCACAAATAGCAAAGTGATCGGTAAGCGTACTCATGATGTTCGTATCATTGCAGCCATGCTTGCACAGGGAATTTCACATCTTTTAACCTTCAACCCAAGCGATTTTGCAATCACGTCAAGCATTACAGTGATTCATCCACAAGAATTGTCAGGATCTGAAGTTGATGGATCATAATTGCGGCGACGTACCACCGCTCATGCCCTCCGACTGCCAAACGTTGATCAGTATGACAAAGGGCTGCCTATGGTGAGCGATGGGTAACGTTAGCTGGCTATCAACGCTAAAACTGCTGCTATCAGCCAAAAATAAAAAATCCCTGACGTGAAGCCAGGGATTTGATCAGGGTGCATCTACCACTCCACTATTCTGGTAAAGCCGATCGAATCAGGAAAACTGGCAAAATTCTTTTGGGGCGAAGGTTGCTTAGTCTGCGCTTTTTGCCAAATCCTACTCCGTAAGCGCTTAGCCGCTTTGATAACCTCAGATTTGACCAGCACCCATAGTTGAGCTTGCTACAATTTTGGTGGCTATTTCCCATCCTTCCTACAAGCAATATGAAGCTGAGAGTCGTTTTAGAACCGAGTGATGAAGGTGGCTACACTGTCTATGTTCCTTCCCTGCCCGGTTGCATTAGTGAAGGCGAGGACGTTGATGACGCGCTAGTAAATATCCAGGAAGCGATCGAACTCTACCTCGAACCCTTGGGCGAAATCTCCTTAGAGGGTGGAGTCGTTGTCCGTGAGTTAGTTTTATGAGTAAGGTGCCCAGCCTCTCCTATGTGCAGATTGTTGCTGCGCTAAAGAGAGATGGATGGGCGGTTGTGCGCCAACGTGGTAGTCATATCCGATTGGAGAAAGAGATGCCCGACGAGGTACTTAAGATTACAGTACCTGCTCACCGACCAGTGAAACGTTCTACCTTAGCTCATGTTCTGAAGCAAGCCCGTATCGATCTAGAGCGGTTCCTTACTTTACTGTGAGCAAAACCATCTTTAACCCTCGCCTTCCTCTTGGAGCAACTTATCTTTCGAGTCGCCCCAGTAAGCGCTGTACGTCCAAATTTCGCTGCTGCCCTTTGGTTCCATCGACCAACGGTAGATTGCTGATTTTGGTTCGACGCCGATTTCAATGAGCTTGGCACCCATGTAGTAATGCATCTGCTCTTTGGTGCGCGTCTTGAAGAAGTCTGGTTTGCGTGCCTCGATCGTGCGCGTAATGTGCGCCTGGGTATGCTTTGCCATCGTGTTATTTGAATAACCGTCTCAGTCTCAAGGATAAAAGGTTAGGCGCGTTGATTCCACTCATCAGCAGCTTCGGCGATCGCCTGATCCACGGTTTTCTGTCCCAGCATTGCCGCTTGCAGATGATCGTAGATCACTTTTTGAAGCTGTTTCACATCCTTCATGGCTGGAATCAGCACTTCGGCATCCTGCATTTGCTTAGCGCTGATGATGCGGGCTTTATCTACAGGTGTGGCATCAGCGGGTGCGGTTTGGAAGTAGCTGTCCTGGAGCGCTTTAACGGTCGAGGGTAAGACGTTGGCGGCTTTGGCAAATGAAAGCTGGTTGGCATCGTTGGTGACAAAGAGGGCAAACTTCAGAGCGGCTTCGGGCACGTCTGTATCTTTTGGGATCACCACATTCATGACCGCGACGTTTTTCTTGCCAGTGTCGCCCGTAATCTGGGGTGCAGAGGCAGACGCTTTGGCGATCGTCGGTGCGTTTTTAGTAATGGTATTCAGAAACTCCGCACCCGATGCCAAAATAGCGGTTTGCCCTTGCTGATAGAGGTCGATCGCGTGGCGATGTCCTTCGGTGAGCGCTTCTTTGGGCATCAGTCCGTTTTTGTACAAGTCAACCCAGTACTGAAACGCTGCTTTGCCTTTGGGCGTGTTAAATGCTGCTTTACCCTGGGCATCTACCAGATCCACTCCCATTTGCACAAACGATTCCAGCACTTCACCTGAGTCTTCGGGTACGAAGGTAGTGAAGAAGGCGTATTTACCCGTTTTGTCTTTAATTTGCTTGGCAACCTGAGCCAACTCTGCATACGTAGCAGGTGGTTTGCTGATGCCAGCTTGTTTCAGCAGCGCGGTGTTGTAAATTGCAACTCGCGTCGTCAAATACCAGGGAATGCCAAAGCTCTGATCGTTGAGTGTACTGGCTTTCCAGATCTTGGGAAGGTACTGCTGCCGTGCTTCAGCGGAAACTGTGCCATCCAGCGTGAGCCAAGCGTTGCGCTGTGCCAGTTGAGAGGCAAAATCTGGATTTAAGTTCACCACATCGGGGGCGGTTTTAGCAGACACAGCCGTTAGAATTTTGCGCTGCATATCTGCCCAAGGCACATCGACCCACCGAACTTTAAGGGCTGGATTTTCCTGTTCAAACTGAGCAATGAGTTTGTTGAAATAGTCGGTGAACTCAGGCTGAAGCTGCATCGTCCAGAATTCAACTTCTTGCTTGCCTGAAGCTGTTTGCCCATTGTTGGCAGGAGGCGCACCTGTGCCACAACTAACGAGCCAACTAAGCAAGAAGCCCAGCAGCGAGAAAAGACCGACTTGTTTCCAGGTTTTTATCCGGCTCATTGCACGTATCGCTAAAGCGTTTATAAAGGCTAAGAGGTTTTGGGTGTGGCGTTGGATAGGGATGACTTGACTGCGTTGTAGTTTAGGTGACGCTGGTCGATCGCCTCGTTTAGTTTAGAGGATGCGGTGCGGTTCAGGGACGATCGCTGCCGGAATCCACCTTTAACCTCTCTCTTTGTATAGAAGTACAACTTAAGAAAAGACAGATATACTCAGTTAACAAATAATAAGCTCTCGCTCCCACGCTCAACTCGAACGAGTAAGGACACTTATGAATATCCTACGCCTGACCGTTCTATCGGTTGCATCCGTTCCATTACTGCTGTCACAAACTGTTTTCAGTCAATCAGTGCCGTCCACGACGAACGTGACGCAGACGACGAATCAGCAAAATGCAGGAACAAGCCAGTCGTCTAATACTTCACCAGGTACTAACTTGCAAACACCGGGCGTGAATGTGCAAACTCCTGGCACAGGCTTACAAACTCCTGGAGTCGGCTTACAAACTCCCGGCGTAAGTTCGCCGTTCACTGGCGTAGGTTCACCGTCCACTGGCGTAAGTTCACCGTCCACTGGTGTAGGGTCACCGTCCACTGGTGTAGGGTCACAGTCTACTGGTGTCGGTCAATCGTCGTCTTTGGGGACGACCGGAAACGCTGGTACGACTCAGACGATTAATGCTCAACCAGTGCAGTCTTCGCCTTCAACAACTGGAACGACGGGTAGCATTCAGACACCAGCCAACGGTCAATCGATCGGACCGAGTTTACCCTCTTCAACAAAAGTTCCGGGTGCTGAACAAACGTTTGTGAATGGACGATCCACGGGAGTAACTCAGGTAGCACCTCCAATCAACCCTACGGGTAATCAGGTCTTCCCTTCTGGCTCAAACGGCACTCAAGTAACACCCAACAGCGTTCTCTATCCGCCTCAAATTATTCAGGGTGTCGGCGGTACAGTGGCACCCACTCAGTCCCCTGCTGGCACCCCCGCTACTGGTACACCTACTACTGGCACGGCACCGATACAGTCTCAGCCTGCGCCAAGTAGGGCTGCAACTCGCACTGTCGCACCTGGTACAACGCAAGCCGCACCCACTCAGCTTCAGCCAGGGCAAGGCACGTTAGATTCGGCGTTACAGCAAGCGACCTGCGCTCAAAACTGGCAGCAAGCAATTCAGTTGGTCAACACTGCGATCGCCGCCACTCCTGCGGGTCAAGCAGGGTATCGGACGCAACTGGTTTCATATCGAAGCCGCTTACAGACGCTTCAGAGCAAAGGCGTGCGAGCATCAAATTGGGCGCAACAGTGTCGTGGCGGCAATGTGGCAAACGCATCAGGGCAGTAACGAAGGGATTTGTGAGTTACAGCGTGCTTTGTCTAATCGCCTGTAAGAGGGTTTGAATGGCGGAGGCATCGGCGGCAGTTGGATTAAACGCAAGATAAGCTGCTAGGTCTTGCTCCGCTTCGGTTAAACGATCGAGGTGATAGTAGATAATGCCCCGATCGCGCAACTCCAGCGGTGCGTTGGGAAAGAGCAGCAACAGGCGATCGATAGCTGCCAGCGTTTTCTCCAACTCACCACGGTTGCTGTAAACCACCTTCAAGTTTGTCAGCATTCGTGCCAGATATTGCCGGACACTAACCGCTTCTAGGAAGGCTGGCTTCAGGTCTACTGGATGCCCATAAAGTTGAGCCAGCCGCTCTTGGCAATCCTGCGGAAACAGAATTTCGCCTTGATGAAATGGATCAACGCAAATCTCTGCCTCTGCAATTACTGGGCGAATCAGGAAGTGCCCCGGCATATTGATGCCCACCATTGGTAAGCCAACTCGCCTCGCGATCGCGAGATACACCAGCGACAGCGTAATGGGGATACCCGTACGGCGATCAATCACCTCGTTGAGAAAGCTATTGCGCGGATCGTAATAAGCCGCTGTGTTGCCCACAAACCCTAAATCGTCGTAGAGATAACGATTGATCGTTTGGATGATTTTGAGCGGGTAGGATTCGTTGGGCGATCGCTCTTTTAGGTCTGCTGCCATTGTGTCTAGTGCATTCAAATACTCCTCCACCTCCATCTCTGGATACTCTTCTTGCGCTAGATACAGCGCCGCTCGTTCCAAATCAATTTGCTCGTCGGGTTGCTGAACTTCGCGGTGGAAAAACTGTCGTGCGAGAGGAAACTTCATGGAAGAGGGGAGTCAGTGGTCAGTGGTCAGTGGTCAGTGGTCAGTGGTCAGTGGTCAGTGGTCAGTGGTCAAAGTTAACTCAAAACTCAAAACTCAAAACTCAAAACTCAAAACTCTCATCCCTCATCCCTCATCCTTCCGATAATCTCCTCCCGACCCATACTCCAGCGCTTGGAGCCAACGGTGACAGTAATATTGCGGCACTGGGTCGAGCGTTTTGATCCAGGGTTCCAACGCACGCGCTAGTGGGTAAAGAGCGGTATAGCCTGCAAGATTGACATAGTGAAGCATCCAATCAAGTAGCGTTGGCAGCCCCACCTGGGGTAAAAGTTTCAGCACTAAAGCAGGATGGCTGAGTGACGTTTTTAGAAGGGTTTGAAACAAAGGCGAAAATTGCACCACGTCTTGTAAAAACGGCTTGAGTATAGGGTCGCCCAACCGTTCCATTGCTTGAAAGACAGTCCCCAATAATTCATTGATTTGATTGGGATCGATCGTCTGGTTCACGCCCACACTCATCGATCGCTGAAAGAGCCAGGTAACCGCTAAATTTGGCTGATAGGGCTGCAACGGCGCTAAAGCTCCACGCTTGAGGGTATTGCTTTGTAGAGCTTCATGAATGCCTCCGGTGAGTCGCGCCAAGTGACGGATCATGGCACCAAAGCCGCCAAAGCTGAGCGGAGACTGGTTGCCACTGCTATCACCAACGGGCAAAATATAGTTCCACTGAGGCTTGAGCGGATGACGATAGCAAGGGAAAAAGCCAAACAGCGCCCGCTTGAACTGAATTTGTTCTAAAGACACCTGTTGATAGTCTGGCAGGAGACGGAAGTAAGCGTCGAAAAGCGCTTCCAGGCTAGGACGATCGGGATGTGCATCTAAATAGGTAAACAGGTAGGTCGTGCGCCCATCTTTAGCCGGAAACGCTTCCCAAAAGTACTGGCACTGGTTTTGAATCGGTGTAATCGTTGCAATTAGGTCGCCAGCCTTGCTCCTGGGCATCCCTTCTGCACAGGTGCCAACAACCAGACAAACGGCATCCGGTTTGCCCTGCCGCGATTGCCGCACGATCGGCGAGAAATGTCCCATCGCATCCAATACCAGACGTGTTTTGAAGGCGTGCTGCCCAGCATTGACCGTCGCTCCATTAGGATGCACGATCGCGCTGTCAAAAGGCGTTTGCTCGAACAACTGACCGCCGTATGCCAAAAATTTCTGCTTCAGCGTTTCCAGCAGAGACACCGGGTCAACGCCAATGTTTAGCACATCTTTGACCCAAACATCTGCACCACCCAAAAAGGAAAGGCGAGCCGGATTGTACTCTGTTGCGATCGCCTGCTGTAACTCCGCCTCCGTCAGCAATGCCAGGTCTACAAACACCTGCAACTCTTTGCGCGAGATGTTCCATTCCTGGTCGCGTCCCCGCAGTATCCCGCGCTCAAGCAGTGCCACTCGCCAGCCTCGTTGTGCCAGCGCTGCCCCCAGCAAAATGCCCAGCGTACCACCGCAAATGACCACATCCCATGCAATCTCGATCGGGTCTTGGCTCTCCTGGACGACGGTTGGGACTGGTTGCGTGCCTTCTCTCAAAGATTGCCACAAAACATCAGTGCGTCGCAGCCCGTCTAAAGGGTTTCCAGCTATTTGAGAGAGAATCTGAGCAGTCAACGTCATGGCACCGGGCAGTAGGTAAAGGCTACTTTCAGCGTAGCGCGTTCACAAAAGTCTTTCAGTGTCATGTCTGTTCTCTGCGATCATTCAGCCGTCTGCTTCAAATGGTGGAAGGTTAACCACCAGTTGCCCTCACTTCAACTGCCTTAAAACTCCCACTCTGTGAAGAGTTCTGCCACAGCCAAGGAAAACCCGACAACCAGCGCTTCTCCATCCAAACTGTCGCCAACGCGCAAAAACTGATCAGGTTTAGGCGCATGGTAGACCAACACATATTGTTCGTCTGGATTAATCACCCAAACAAGCTGAGCGCCATTCTCGAAGTATTCAACAATTTTGGTATGGATCTCTTCAACGGTATTGCCAGGAGAAAGAATCTCTACGGCTAAAGCTGGCGCACCTTGAAAGAAGCCTTTGGGTAGGCGTTTGAGTCCCTGTAAGCGCTCTCTAGAAACGAAAGAAACGTCGGGCGATCGCACATTTCCCGACTGCATCCGAAAGCCTGTACTGGAATCACAGACGGCACCTAGCTTTCTAGAGCGCACATACAGCTCCAATGCGCCACCAAGAAAAGTGCCCATGTTGCCATGCTCCATGCCAGCATTCCCCACAACCAACTCCCCATTGACTAACTCATACTTGTTGCCGTCATCAGTCAATGCCATGAAGTCCGTCTCTGTCCAGACTTTCTTGACTGCGGCTGTTTCAACTGCGGCTGTCATTCCAGGTCACTCCCGATCGTCGATAGTTTGAGTGTATCGCGTTCCCTCATGCCCTCTTACCCCACTCCTGATTCCCTACTCCCGATTCCCTAATCCCTACTCCCCACTCCCTACTCCCTACTTGCCGCAAACGCGATCGCGGCGTTTTGTCCACCAAAACCAAAGCTGAGACAAAGCGCTGTTTTGATCGCGCTAGGCAACGGTTGAGTCACAAAATTGAGTGCAAATTCCGGCTGTTTCAGCCCCACACACGGGGGTAATACTTGATGCTTCAATGCCATCAGGCAAAACGCAGCGCCGATCGCGCCCGAAGCTCCAATGGCGTGTCCAGTGGCTCCTTTGGTTGAACTCACTGGCACACTTTGCGGAAAAAGAGCCTGAATCAGATGCGTTTCATTGCGATCGTTGAGTGCAGTCGCCGTGCCGTGTGCGTGAATGTAGCCAATTTCAGCAGCGTCTAAGTTTGAGCGCTGCAAGCACTGTTTGACGGCGGCGATCGCGGCTCGACCACCCGGCTCTGGCTTGCTGACGTGATAGCCATCTGCCGTTAGACCCGCACCCAGAATGCGACCATAGACAGTCGCGCCCCGCTGTGCCGCTAATGTCGATGCTTCTAGCACTAGAATTGCACCGCCTTCACCTAAGACGAGCCCTTCGCGGTGATGATCGAAGGGATACGCCCCGGTTTTTGCCAGCGCACCCATTTGGGTAAACCCTGCCAGCGTTAGCGGCGTAATGGGTGCCTCTACTGCACCTGCCAGCACGCGCTCATACTGTCCGGTGCGAATCAGCTCAAAGCCCTGCGCGATCGACCACAACCCAGTGGCACAGGCTGCCATTGGCGATTGCACCGCTGCGGTGGTTTGAATCTGGCGAGCTGTGACGATCGCGCCGATGTGAGGTAGCGTCTCTAGCCAGTCTAGAGAGCGTTGAGCATTGAAACTGCCACTTTGAAGTTGAGGCATTCTTCCATTGCCCTGCTCCCAAAGCGCCTGCGCTAGCCGTTCCCATGCTGCCTGGTTGCCCCGACTAGAGCCAACCACAACGCCGCAATCCGATAGCGGCAAGGCTAAACCAGCATCGATCAGCGCCGCAGCAACGACTTGCTGCGTCAGGATAGGCAAGGTTGATGGTGTATCGCCAATGAGTGCCAGTGGCGATGGCTCTAATGCTGCAAACGGTTGACGGTAACGTATCCCAGATTCCCCAGCTAGTAAGCGCTTCCAGGTTATTTCTAGCGAACCCAACGCGGAAACCAGCCCGATGCCAGTGACGACAACATCCATAGCTTAGAAAGGCTAAAGGCAAAGGGATAAAATTCTCCTTCAGCCTTTAGCCTTTCTTCAGATTTTCCAACCCCTTCACCACTTTTGCAGACTCAATGCGATCGCCCTGCTGAATTTTATCAACGGTTTCCATGCCTTGTGTCACATAACCAAACACCGCATAGTTGCCATCCAGGAAATTCACATCAGCCAGCGTAATGTAAAACTGCGACGAGGCAGAGTCAGGTGACTGCGATCGTGCCATCGACAGCGCACCACGCTTATGGGTCAACTTTGGCTTTGCTGTAATCCCAGCCGTATCAAACGTCTGGCGATAGACAGGAGCTTTTGCCCCTACAGGTGTAATTTCGAGCGGCACGTAGCGCGCCTGCCCCGTTGCGGGGTCGATGAAGCTGCCTGTACCCAACTGCTCTGGGGGAAAATTTGGGTTTTTGCTCTGGGGGTCACCGCCCTGAACGACAAAGGGCTGCGGTTCGCGGACGACTCGATGAAAGACTAACCCATTGTAAACACCACGCTGCACCAAATCCACAAAATTTCCTGCCGTCAGCGGTGCATTTGCGCCGTCCAATTCTGCGGTGATAGTGCCCCCTTTCACCACGATCGCTACCGTTGCCTTGCCGTCTAACCGAGGAATACCAGATGCCTGTGGGTTGCTTGCCTGAGTGACAGGAGTAGATGCCGCTTGAGTTGGTGCAGGGCTAGCAGCAGATGATTGAGAGTCTTGCTGCGGCAAACACCCACCCAGTACGATCGCCGTGGTGACGACCACTAACGCTAGCCATTGTCGCAAAGTCCTGAGCATATCAATTCACCATTTGAACTAAAGCAATCAAGTATGACATGGGGAGCGCTTGCACTTAGCCAACTGCTTTGCCGAAGCAAGCGACAGCCTTCAGAGTCTTCGACTACAGCCCTTCCAGTGGAATACTCAAAAAGCGCGCCAGCTCTGCGCCCTCGTTCTCCAACTGAGCCAGTGAAAGTGGCTGCCCGACACGAGTCAATGGCACATCACGCCTACCTTTCACCCGTAAAGAGAGCGTACGTTTAGGGTTTAACCCTTCCCTCAGGTCTACCTTGACCGCCTGCACGTCCTCTAGCTTGCAGGTCAGCTCAATCTGACGATTTTTGCCCGGGAAGCCCCACCGAAAAATTTTCATCTGCCCCTTGTCTTTGTCAAATTCGTTGTAGCCACCGCCCACATCCCAGGAAATGGTTAACCACAGATAGAGGCTAAAAAGGGTTGCAGCCAGCCCGTAAAACCCCATTGCCACACCCTGTGGAATAAAGATAAGTTGAGTGGGGTCAGAAAACGGTAGCAGATTCACGTGCAGGTAGCTTGAAATGCCCGCTAGTAAGAAACCCATTCCCCCGGCAGAAACAATCACTGCCCACCAGTAATTACTAAAGCGGCGAGAACCGATCACCCGTTGACGCAGAATACTTGTTTCGAGAGCAGCGGTTTGTGCAGTCATAATCAGCAACAGCGATCATCAAACTCTAATGGTAGCGGATATCGGCTACTATCACTGCTTAAGACAGTTGGAAGGGTTTGAGATGAGGTGATTATTAAGCTTTATTTAATCTTGTGTCAGAATCCGACAATTTATTTGAGCCAAATCGCCGTTGCTCTAAGTAAAGTTTCCAGTTTTAGGCTTGCAGAGCGTACAATTACCTAGTTTTATTATCTGGATTCATCCTCTGAGGTTAGGTTTAACTTGAGCAGCCGTTAACAAGAAGACATTAGATGCCGATTGTCAAGTACTTTTAGCGGCTAAAAGCTGGCATCAAGATTGCTGAGACTGTACATGTAGGTTTGTAAAATTTCTGATTTCTCCTATTATATATAGACATATGAATCCGTTTACTCTCTAGAATGATGCCCATCGTGACCGAGAGTCTGCACTTTTAGTACTGTCCAGAGGATTTAACTCTATGACCATAGCTGTCGGGCGTGCGCCAGCGAGTCAGGGAGCATTTGACGCTCTCGACGACTGGCTGAAGCGTGATCGCTTCGTTTTTGTGGGTTGGTCGGGCTTGCTACTGTTCCCCTGCGCTTA
>Ga0209591_10000045_pt1 | contig 143639 bp, 127 predicted proteins | sample MAT01_FD_187207 | JGI IMG/M metagenome (GOLD analysis project Ga0209591, IMG submission 187207) | Freshwater microbial communities from Lake Fryxell liftoff mats and glacier meltwater in Antarctica - MAT-01 (SPAdes) (version 2) | ecosystem: Environmental > Aquatic > Freshwater > Ice > Liftoff...
TAGGGCAGACCCATCTTGTTTTAGAACCAATTGCACTAGCTAGTGTTCGTGAACTAGCATCTCGCCATCCCGTGAATGTGTTACTGAAACCCCATTTTGAGTTCACAATGGCAATCAATGCCCTTGGAGATCAGGTACTGATCAATCCTGGAGGATTCGTAGATATCATTTTAGGAGGCACTCTTGAAAGCTCACGCAATCTTGCAAATCAAGGTGTTGCTGATGTTTTTAACAACTTTAGCAACTTTGCTCTTCCGACTAATTTACGCCAGCGTGGTGTCGATGACCGTTCTGGACTGCGAGATTTTCCCTATCGTGATGACGGGTTGCTAGTCTGGAAAGCTTTAGAAGAATATGTTAGTCAATATGTGGGAATTTACTACAAATCCAACCGAGATATCCGTGAGGATTTTGAACTGCAAAATTGGATACAAGCTTTACAAAGACCCATTAGTGAGCAAGGTTTTGGTGTGGTTTCCCTGCCGCGCCATCTGACCAACCGTGACCAGTTGATTGATATATTAACACAAATTATTTTTACTGCTGGCCCACAACACTCAGCTATTGCCTGGATTCAATACCAATACATGGCTTTTATTCCTAATATGCCCGGAGCAATCTACCAGCCTATTCCGACAATCAAAGGAATCATCCGGGACGAGAATAGCCTAACTAGTTTCCTACCTGGTGTTGAGCCAACCTTTGCTCAGGTCAACCTCATGGCAGGGATTGGCACCAAGCGCGATCCCAAGGCATTTACAGATTTCGGCGTGAATAGTTTTCAAGATATGCGAGCTATTGGTGTTTTGAGAGGCTTGCAAGACCGTCTCAAAGGCTTAGAAAAACTCATCGAACAACGCAATAAATGCCGAAAGGAATGTTACCCTGGCTTTCTACCCTCCCGTATGGCTAACAGTACAAGTGGATAAGCTTCTTCTGGGCTATCAAAATAACCAATTGTTATTGGTTGACGATTAATTGTGGTTTGCGCTCTGAATTTACTAGGCCATTCATGACCGAAACAATTCAAAATTCAGAAATAATTTGTAGATAATATCATGTCCGGTTTAACACTTGTCATTGCGAACACCTCACTTTGTTCCGTACCCTTCTCCTGACGGAGACGCTACGCGAAAGGGAACGCAAAGGGCAAACGCAATGAGATATCACAAGTAATTTAGCGGACATGATATCAAATAAGGATATTGTTACAAAAGTGAGATGCACCCAAAGGGAAAGCTATCTATCTAGATTAGTGTAGGATAAATAGTCAGACAATTATGGAAGTTATTGCCGAAGGTATATAAATAACTTTGGTTAATTACTTAATCCGTTATAACTAACTAATAATTTTTGATGCAATAATACCAGTTAATACGATAAGACCTAAAGCTCTGCGAAAATAATTAACGCCTTGAAATAATTCCAGCCACGCCCAAGTAAACAAGGAGCCATTTGCTAGTACATCTAACACTGTATTGATTTTGCCAGTCGTAAAAATTAGAGCAAGTAAACTGGCTACTATCCAAACAATAAGCGGTAGGTTTGGCATCTGAGCTAAAACAATATTGCCATTGCTGTCACGGAAGGTTTTATCAACAAATGTATTTTCCATATGCCTCACCATCAACAATCAACTAATATCTTAACTTGTAGACCCGAAGACCAACGTAATTATTGTTTATGATACCACATGGGAACAATATGAACAACTCTCTAATATGTTTATCGATGAATTTCCCTGGATGACTTATTTAGAAGGAACACTAGAAATTATCATGACTACCTCTCTAGAACATGGTCATCATGCAAGATGAGAATAATTCTTCATCAGTTGCAGCCATTAGAGAAGCAGATGGGATATCAAACTGTGATACTGTTTAAGATTAAATATTTAAATCTTACAATAATTCACAAGAACAAAGCGATCGCGTTTTTCTTGTCTCAGTAGCGGTAGTACAATCGTTGTTGTTACCAAACCTTATTGACTATCAATCACTGTCTGTGGATGCACAACGACAATACCTGCTGTGCTGTTAAAATCGTCTGTATTGAAAGTCAGCAAAAATGTAGATTCAGTAGCAGGTTTATTCCAACTAGTCTTCTCGTGAATAAAAACGCGCATTCCAAGATGTTGAATTAGCGTCAAAGCTTGTTGTGCCTTAATATTTCCTCTTGGCTGTTTTGACTTTGACCACATAGCGTAATACTCAACCACCGCAGCACAAAATCCATCTTCTACAATAACTCGCCCCTGTCCATCCGAATACTCTGCAAGGGTCAAACTCATACCTGCAAACGGTTTAAGGCATGAAGGTAGGTTGTTAACTGTAGGATCAGATAGTCTAACTTTACTAATTAGTCTACTTATAGCTGCTGGAGTCGTACCCACAAATTTAGCTAGTCCAGACTGAGACATTCCTGATTGTCCAGTAGTTTTAATAGTAAAGTATTCAGCACCATCTTCATCAACACTATGTAATAGTTCTTTCGATAAGCTTGACTGTTTATCTACTATGATATTCCTCAATTTTTCTTCATCAAAACTAAGCCCATGACGCTCAAAGCTATCATCTGCTTTACCTATACCTGAAACTTCCAACCTTACTTTATTTTGAAACGGAAGTTCACCTACCTCATCTGCGCTACCTAACCAATAATCAAATCCAGTGCCTTTACGCGATCGCTCAATCACTGTAAACTAAGTCAATTATTACTTCCCATCCTCTAATATCAGTGTAGACTCAGCAGTACGCCCAAATTCTTCTGGCGCATATTGCAAATGTACTTGGGCACCAGGCCAAGAAAATGTACCAGGAGTCACAGAACGGACTAAGTAATGCAGACTATAAACTCCTGGTTCCAAGTGGTCGGCGTAGGCGATAATGCGATCGCGGTACACATTCTTAAAGCTAAGTTCCCAGCTATCGGCTTTTGCTTGTAATGCAGCTGTAGTAGTTTGAAAACTCGCATCCACCGCCTCAAAACCTGCTGGTAGCGGATCTTTAATTACTATATGATCCACGGTGCGATCGCAAATGATTTCTAAACCAATATCAAACACCTGTCCAGAGGCTAAAGTCAAGGGTTTATCAAAAGCGTAAAGACCTGTTTTTTGTAAAACTTTCTCTTCATTTACTTGACTAATTTCTCGTGTTATGCGTAAGCCGTTAAATCTGCCTGATTGATTTCCCTGCAAGCGATAATTATAAGCAACCAGATAGTGTAAAGTGCCATTACCTGATTTTTGCAGCGTTAAATCATGACGACCACGAGGTAATTTATTCATCGGCACATTTAATTGTAAGCTAGGATTTTGATAGCCATCAAAGCGATTTTCTCCTAACTTATTCCCAGCTAATTCCACTGTGGCAGCAAAATTAGGCGGCGTGGGTTGCAGTTGGCTATATTCTACCAAAGCTGTTAAGGCTTGGGCATTATTATAGTTAGTTTGCCATGTTCCATTCCGTCGTAATGCGAGAAGACTTTGGAATAACTTATCTATAACTTCGGGTTTACTCTGCTTGGCAATAAATAAGCGTAAAGCTTGCGCTTGCGTCGTGGTAGATGAACTCATCCATCCCCAACTATTTGGTAAACTTACAACTGCTGTGCGACCAGTTTCATAGATATTCTCTTGTAGTTTGTTCACCAGTTGTTGAGATTCATCTTGCCATTCTGGGAATTGAGATAAGTACCGCGCCAATTTAATTTGAGTTACGACATCAAAGTTATTGCGCTGTTCATAAATATCTGCAAGAAAAGTATTGCGCTTTTCGCCCAGTTGTGCTAGTGCTATTAAAGCATTAAGTTGCAGTTGCCTTTTACATAGTTGCTGTTTGCAAAAATCGTATTCTCCAGGATTCGCCAGAACTTTTTGCAAATAAGCTTTCAGGCGAGATACCATTGCAGAATCGACTAAATTAGGGAACACCTGACTGGCTTTAGCCAAAGATTCACCCGCATAAGAAGAAACCCAAGGGTCGGATTTTTCTTGTCCGGGGAAAGCAGCAAAACCACCATCTGCTATTTGAAGCTTTTGTAATTTTTCAATTGCTTGATTTGCCTGTTGGCTAGGATTAAATTCTGCAAATGCCTGACCATATTTTTGGGCAATAGTTTGTAGATTAGCCGCAATTATTAACTGACTTGCAGCCGGTTCTGTAAACGGCAAATCATCATCTTCTAAAACCTGCTTTGCTGGTGCTTTTATTTCCGTTATCAAAGTACTCGCTAACTGAATATCTAAACCTCCCGCATCAGGGAAAGTATTTTTATCAACATTCAGGGGAATCTTCACCTGTTTTTCGGTTACACCAGTTTCAACGACTTGTTCTGTGATTTCAATTGGCTTAATTTCCAAAGGTACTTCAAAAGCATCTGCGGCTGTATTTAGCTGAGTGGTAAAGCGAACTTTACTAACTCCCACACTATCCGCCACCATTGGAAAGCGATAAGCATGAGTTGCAGATTCAGCTTTGGTTTGCAAAGAAGTAGTTGTGGGGTTTTTATCGGCAAACTTCACAGTACCGCTAAGTTCGCCATTAATTGAGAGATTTCCTGTAGTCCCAGTGTTGTTAGTTACAGATAAACCAGCAAGGATGCGATCGCCTGGACGGGCAAATTGTGGCAAAATAGCATTAGTTAGCAGTGGCTTTGTGCTGATAAACGTCGCTTCGCCATTCCCGAAACGCAGATTTCCATCGGTGGCCACAGCCATTACCCGCCATGTAGTTAAGTCATCGGGGAGTTTAAAGGTTATCTGTGCATTACCATTTGCATCGGTGAGGACAGAACCGTTGTAGTAAGCTAAGGCTTGAAAATCGGTGCGAGTGCGAGTATTTGCTGCACCAGTTGAGAAACCACCGCCATAACCCCAACCTTTGGGTTTAGCTACATCTTGTGGTTGTAATGTTACATCCGGTCGATTATCGCTAAAGCGGGTAGATATTAGCTGTTCTGCATAAACTGTATCTACTAAATTTGGCGGACGATAGCCAGAAAGTTGTAACACCGCTTCATTTACCACCATGACTGTAAACTGTCCTTTGGTGGGATTTCCTTGATTATCCTTCAATTCTAATTGTACTGTTTCTTCTGCACCAGGTTCTAGTGATGGTTGCACTGGCTTAACTTGCAGTTTTAAATACTTATCTTCTAAGTTAACTTTAAAAGGTGTAAAACCAATCTTCACCAAGTTATCTAAACTTCCCACTTCAACTTGATTTATGGGTTTACCTTGTCTTACTAACACAGCTTCGATGGCTGCATTTGGCAGCATTTCTGGTGTAACTTGAAACTTAATTTGTGGTGCGCCTCCCTGAACTTTGGTAATTTGCTGATAAAGGGGTTTGTCTTTAATTACAGCAAAATACAATTCTGCATCTGGATAGGGAGATTGAATCAGTGCAGTAGCAGTGTCACCAGCTTTAAACTCTTTTTTATCTAATTTGACTTCTAAGACATCTTGTTCTTTAGAACCCCAAAATACTGAATTTCCTCCAGTTGCCCAAATTTGTAAATCTGTGGCACTTAATTCACTTTTCGCATCGCTAAAATTAACTCTAATCCGATATGAAGCAGATTCCGGTGCTGTCAAACTTACCGATTGCGAATTACTAGCAGATGTAATTTCTGCTTGTCCAACTGTTTTATATTCAATTTGATTTTTTGGTGTCCGACTACCTTCCACTAACTGCGTAACACTGCTGTATTTAATCTGTTGTAATTCCAGGCGCACCCGTTGACCTGTTATCGGTTTTCCTGTAGGATCAGTAACAATCACTTCAATAGGAAAAGCCTTACCAGCATCAGCGACAAAATTGCTTTTTAACCCGATGAGGCGATTACTTGGTAAGGCTGTAAAAGTTTTGGAATTTGCTACCGATAGATTAGAAACATCTGCGACTTGCACATCCACTCGGTAAGTCATCGGATATGGTAAATCATTAGCCACATTTACAGTTTGACTACTTTTACCATTAGCATCTAGCTGGGCATTAGTTTGTAACACATCACTAGATATAGTCGGAGTTTCCTCCGGCCACAACCATTGTCTACCAAAAGTAAACTCCTCCCAGCCTTTAGGAATAAAATTAGATTGCTGGCGAGTAATAAAGTATTTTGCTTCTCCACCTTCTACAGGCGCACCAAATAAATAATTACTTGTAGCATTAATATCAACTTTCTCGTCAATGAGAGCAAATTCTTTATCTAAGTTGAGTTCGACTTTAAAATTGGGTGGCTTAAACTCAGCTACACGGAATTCTCCAGAAATTTCTTGTCCATTCTTTCCCTTAGCCTGGATTGTATGGTAGCCTAAGCGCTGAGTAGTTGTAATTGGCAATTCCAGAGAAAATGTTCCAAATTCGTTTGTAGTTTGCGTACCTAAATTAGTCTTTTGTCCATCAGGATTTACCAAAGTTAATTGGTAAACAGCATTTTTATCTTGCTGGATTGCACCATTTTGTAAATAGTCAGCAAACGCAGTAAACCAAGCTTTTTCTCCTGGTTGATACAACTGTCTGTCTGAAAAAATTACCCCGCGTGATTCTGGCTTACCATTTTGCCAACCTGCATCAATACCATAACCATAAACGCCGCTATATTCTTCTGTTCTAGCAAATGCCCAATCTTGATTTTCACGGGCAATTACTAATAATTGTGGTGATTTACTAGAGCTTTCATTCCCAGAATAACATTGCTGTAATCCTTCACGAGCAATTCTAAAAATTCCATTTTCATCAGTTTTACCCGTTGCACAAGGGACAGGTTCTGGACGAGATTTTGCTTGTAATTTTGATTGATAAATATCTATAGTAGCCTCTTTAACTGGCGAACCATCTGTAAGATGATTGACGCGAATTAACCCTGACTCAGGAAACCACTGAGTAAATACGCCCAAATTCGTCAATTCAACTAAACCATAAGTCGTAGGTTCTCGCCACAGTTCCTTACCATTCTCCTGATATTTATTAGTACGGGCTTGCACTCCATAAGCTAACATTCCCGTCGCAGCCCTTATTTTTTCTCGGAGAGGAACAGCAATGTCAACTGTTTGATTTTTCTTACCTGAGACTTTAAAGCTTTGCCAATCAGAAGGGTTTGGTAATAAATCATTACCATAATTAAAATAAACTAAATCTGTCGGTTTAACTACTCGATAAGCTGCTTTGTACTTCGATTCTGGTAGATTTCCCGTACTAATATTTAGTTGTAAATCTTTACTTGTGGGGAAAATATTTAAATCGGATGGTACCCAGATATCCCCGGCTAAATCTCCAGTATCATATTTAAGTGTGACAGGTTTACCCAAAGTTTGCCCAAACTTATCTTTGAGATTTCCGCCAATCGTAATTGTATAAGTCTTGGCGGGTTCTAGCGCATAAGGATTAATACTGACAATTTTATCTTCATCATTTATTTGGATAATTCTAGAAATGGCTTTTGGTGCTGGATTAATGGTAATGTTTTCTTTAGCTGAATCTGGCACTAAGATATTATTAAATTCTAGCTGCGGACTGCCTTTAAGAAATCTTCCAAAAGTTCCACCTGCATCTGGCTGTCCATAAAAGTTAATTTTCTGAAATGCCAAAGGCGAATAAGTTGCTAACTTAGTGACAAATTCTTTCTCTGTAGGTAGATTGCCATAAGCAGGACGGATTCCGGGAGAAAATACTAAGCGATAACGAGTAGCTTTTTCGAGATTTTGCTGTGGGATGAGATTATAAATCCAATTTCGTGCTAAGGGGTCAAATTTTTCTAAAGGGTCTTCTTCATTTTTTAATAGCTTTTCTTCTTTGTTGAATTCGACTTTAAAACCTGTACCTTTGTTTTTACCTTCAGGAATTAACTGTAAATGTTCTTGTACAGAAGCTAAATCTAATTCTACATTGGAAGTAAATTGTAACTTTGTTTGTAAATCAATTGGTTCAATATCAGCCTTTTCAACAGGATTCACACCGGGTAGATTAGTCAGGTTGATAGATTCGGTATTGAAAGTCCAAGGTAAATCTTTGTCTAGGCGATGATTTTTTAAATCGGCTAAACCTGCTTTGAGAGTGACTTGAAATCTTGTCGCTATTGGTAATGCTTTATCAGCTTGAAATCCTACCATGCGCGGTGTTAAAAAACGAAATTGTCCGGGTAAAGGCGGCGAAAGTGCAAATTTTTGTAATAATTTTTGCTGTTCTGGACTATCAAGACTTTCAACTGGTATTAAAGCTTCTTTAAAACGGATGCGGATTTGGTTAAGAGATTTTGCATCTCCAATGGGACTAATTTGCTCAATCCAGTCTGGTAATTTCGGCGGTGTGAGTGAGGAAACTGTTGGGAGTTGTTCTTTAGCTGAGTTGATACCAAAAAAATTACACCCTGCCATTCCTACTATAAATGTAAAGACAAAAAGAAACCGGATTAAAAATTTGATAATCATATTTTTACTAATTTAAAACCATAAATTTTCAAGTTGTATATCAATCCCAAATTAATGATTAATACCAAACATATCTCTGATATTTCTTCTCTGTGTCTCTGCGTCTCTGCGTGCAATTTAAATATTGATGTTCACAGATGCAAAATTACTATATTTTTACCCAAACTTGACTGAAAAGCTCACGCAGAGGCGCAGAGGCGCAGAGAGAAAGACTGAGCTTTCATACTCGTGTTCAGTAATGCCATTTATTTACATAGATAACTAATCTTTTGCTATTGTCAAAAAAATGACTACAATTCTTAACTATGATGAAACTAATTTCACGATCGCTACTCAAAATTAAGCACAGTAAAGTTATCCTAGCTGTGCTGCTAATCTGTCTATTAGTACGCCTACTACCTTATTTTGCGCCCATTCGTGCCGCAGACATTGCCCAAAATCAGTTGGCAATGCAATTTAGCGATCGCAATGGTTTACCATTAGGAACATTGCTCACCCGTGACCAAGAGCATACATCAGTAGTACCACTAAATCAAGTTTCACCCCAGTTTATCCATGCCATTTTAGCCGCTGAAGATGGCAGCTTTTACCATCACGGGGCGTTGGATATGAAAGCTATTATCCGCGCCAGCAAAGAAGCCATCCACGCGAAACGAATTGTTTCCGGTGCTTCCACGATTACGATGCAGTTGGCGCGGATGTTAGATCCTGTGCCTCGCACCTTCTCTGGTAAAATGCAAGAAATTTGGCTATCTTGGCGGTTAGCAGCAGGGATGAATAAAGATGAAATCCTGGCTGCATATATTAATCGGCTGCCAATGGGAGGCAATATATATGGTGTGGAAGCAGCGTCGCGGATTTATTTTTCCATCCCAGCTAGTGAATTGAATCTTGCTCAAGCTAGTTTATTAGCTGCTATTCCTAATAATCCCACATACTTTAATCCTTATGAGCATTGGGAACGGCTGAAGCAGCGACAAAGATATGTCCTTAATCGGATGATACAGGAAAGTTATATAACTGGGACGAACGCAGCACGAACACAGACTGAAAAAGTTGTGTTTCAATCTCGCCAACGGGGAATTATCGCCGCACCACACTTTTTATTTTGGTTAGCCAATCAGTTTGATAAGACGCAAACAGAACAAAATTCCCCCATCCGCACCACTATAAATCGCCCTTTGCAGCAGTTTGTCGAAGCACAGGTGCAGCAGGTAATTTCTTCTCTCGCCGCTAACAACGTCCATGATGCAGCTGCGTTGGTGATTGACAACCGTACTGGTGAAGTTTTGGCTTATGTCGGCTCACCTGATTACTTTAATGAAGTCAAATTAGGACGCAATGATGGAGTGCAAGCGCTACGTCAACCAGGATCAACACTCAAGCCTTTTGTATATGAATTAGCTTTAGAAAAAAATTTAATTCGCCCAAATACTATCTTAGCAGATGTCCCCGCTCATTATGCAATTCCCGGCGCGAAACTTTACAGCCCAACAGATTATACCGAAAGCTTTCTTGGCCCTGTGCGGGTGCGAATTGCCTTAGCAAATTCTTTGAATGTACCAGCAGTGCGGGTGTTAGAAAAGGTAGGTGTACAGACTTTCTTAGAACGTCTGCATCAACTAGGATTTGAACACCTCAATCAAACCCCAGAACATTATGGTTTGGGTTTAACGTTGGGTAGTGGCGAAGTCAGTTTATGGGAATTAGCCCGTGCATATCTGACCATAGCACGACTTGGAGATGCGATCGCTTTAGTAAGCACATTTTCTAATTCCCCAATCCAACATTCAAAACCTAAAATCCCAAATTCGACAACGTGGGAAATAATCACTAATATATTGAGCGATCGCCATGCTCGTGCAACCGCATTTGGTGTAGACTCAGTGTTAAATTTACCCTTTCCTTCTGCTGTCAAAACTGGCACTTCTTCCAATTTTCGTGATACTTGGACTGTTGGCTTTACCACAGATTACACTGTCGCTACTTGGGTAGGCAATTTCAACGGCGAACCGATGCGACAAGTTTCAGGCGTTACAGGTGCAGCACCCTTATGGAATCGAATTATGTTACATCTGCACGAACATCAAGAACCCGCAGATTTTCCATCTCCAGAAGGTTTGGTGCAACTACCTATCTGTGCAATTTCGGGGTTACGACCAACACCAGATTGTACCTCAATAGTACAAGAATATTTCTATCCAGAAGATAAAAGTAACTACGAAGGTGAAAATCAATTCAATTTGCCATCAGAGTATAATGAGTGGTTAGCAAAACAACAGCAATCAAATTTCGCTGCTACTAATTTAAGGATTTTATCTCCACATCACGGTGATTTATTCTTAGTGTATCCAGGTGAAGAAGCCAAGCAAAAACTCGAATTTAAGTTAGTGGGAAATAAATCTGCGCCTGTAGAGTGGTGGTTAAATGGTAAAAAGTTAGATACACAGTCAACTAATTCTTTATTTTGGTATTTGCGTCCTGGTAACTGGACTTTGGAAGCGAGAAGTGGGGAAATGACCGACAAGGTGAGTTTTAAAGTAGAGTTGGCTAATGTTAAACCTACCCGTCGAGGATTTTCTATTTCCTCATAAGGAACGCAAATTTAATAACGTGCAATTCTTATTTAACTTGGAATGGTGCGTTACGCTCCGCTAACACACCCTACTTTTGCACTTTATTTAATCCACATTCCTAAGCTAGCAACCGAGCCACCATCTACTGTTATTTTACCGCTATCCATTGCGTCACAGATGCCATTGCTCGCCAGCCCAAAAATTTACCAATAGGTTCCGCCCGTTGGATGGCAATACGAGTTAAATCACCACCGACTTGTTCATGCCATTGAAATAAAGTTTGCTCACCTTCTACCGTCACAACATTTGCTACTAAACGTCCACCTGGACGCAGTGCTGACCAACAAACATCAAAAAGTCCGGTTGCTGTTACCCCACCACCAATAAAAATAGCATCTGGTGTAGACAAGTCTTTCAGGGCATGGGGCGCTTTACCTTCAATGATTTGCAGATTTGGAGTACCGAGAGTGGCAGCATTATCGACAATATAGATTAGTCTAGCCGAGTTTTGCTCAATCGCGATCGCCCGACACCGAAAATCGCTCCGCATCCATTCGATAGAAATTGAGCCGCAACCTGCGCCAACATCCCACAATAGTTCGCCCGGTGTGGGTGCCAAAGCCGCTAGAGTAATAGCCCTAACTTCACGCTTCGTTAACTGTCCATCGTGGTGGTAGGCGTTATCTGGTAATCCTGGTAATCTTGGTAATGGGATAACCCCAGCATCAGCAATACAATCAACTGCGATCGCATTTAAAGCAGCAACTTCAGTTTCATTCCAGAATGCAGCCGTACCTTCCACAATTCTTTCATGAGTGCCACCCATGCGCTCCAATACGGTGATTTTGCTACCCCCATAGCCCCGATTTGTCAAAATCTCCGCAACAGTGGCGGGTGTGTTCTTTCCTTCACTTAAAATTAATAGCCGCGCTCCCGGATAGATGTAAGACTGAAGTAGGGAGGATGGACGACCATTCAAACTCAAGGTTTCCACCTCAGTTAAAGACCAGCCAACCCTGGAACAGGCGAGGCTGAAGGTTGAAGGTGCGGGGATAATCGTCATTTCTGATCCGGAAATTTGCCGCATCAAAGTAACACCAATGCCGTAACACATCGGATCACCGCTTGCGAGTACGCAGATTGACTGACCCCGACGTTCGATAATCTCCTCAACTGAAGCGCTAATGGGAGATTTCCAGACTAATTTCTCACGTTGATCATCTGTAGGGAGCATTGACAAATGGCGATCGCCTCCCACAATTACTTTAGCTTGATCGACTAAAGAACGAGCGATCGGGCTTAAACCCTGTAATCCATCTTCTCCAATACCGACGATAGAAAGCCATTTTTCGGTCAAGATATGCATAGGCGTAGCTCATCATAGACATTGTATTTACTTTGGGCATCATATACTTGGCAACTATTGCTACTGACTCTCTAATATCCCCAGGTAATTATACGATGGCTGATCGCAATATCACAGGCACTCTTTCTCTAGAAGATATCCAAGAAATTCAACGAGTCTTTGAACTCCGTTCATCCACCTTTTATACTCGTTAACGAGTCTTTTAGCTCCGTTTATCCATCTCATACCATTTCACTTTAATAATGATACAAATATGTTGGTAAGGGCATGGCAATGCCATGCCCCTACGAGAAATCTATGTGTATCAAGGTTTTTGTGAAATGGTATCAGAACTCCATCAACGAGCTTTAAAATTCCTCAACCCTTGACTTTACCAAGAGCCAGTAATCATCCCAGCAAGTAAGATAAAACCAATCCACACGTTTTGTCGGAACATTTCACCATAAACAGGGTTAGGTAAATCTTGCTGTCTTAAGCGCAGAGATTGCCAAAGCCAGCCGATAGTAGCAACTGCAAGGCTAATCCAGAAAGTCAGGTGAAGATTTATTACGACACCTAACCAAGCTAATAACAAAATTGTGCTAGCAAAGAAAATTCCTATAGCTAGAGGGGCATAATTACCAAAAAATAGAGCGCTAGAATTAATCCCAATGCGGCGATCATCGTCGCGATCGCTCATAGCATAAACAGTATCAAATCCCAATGTCCATAATACAGTCGCGCCCCAAAGTAACCAAGTTCCTTGGGAAATGGTTTGTGTTACCGCACTCCAGCTAATCAAGACGGCAAAACCCCAGGCAATAGAAAGCACCAATTGCGGCACAGGAAACACTCGTTTTGCACCTGGATAAAGCAGAATTATGGGCACTGCTGCCACAGATAACCAGAAACTCAGGGGATTAAGATAAAAGGCCAGGATAGCTGCACACGCTAGGGAGATTATAGCGACTACAATCCCAACTTTTACCGATAGGGCACGAGAAGCAAGGGGGCGTGAGCTTGTTCTCTCCACTTGTGGATCAATATCTCGATCCCACAAATCATTAACTACACATCCGGCGGCACTTGTGGCGAGAGTACCCAATATAATTACACCAACCAGAGGTAAAGGCGGTTTGCCAGAAGCAGCCAAAAACACAGCCCAAAGTGCAGGAATCATTAAAATTAACCGTCCTTCTGGTTTATGCCAGCGCAAAAGCCGGATAATCACAAGCCAAACTGGTTCTTGGGGACGTTCTGGCGTTGTTAGCATGGGATTAGGAAGTAGGTACAAAACATCTATAGAATAACGTTATTTGATATTTGTAAAAACATAACCCAAAGTGGCAACTTTAAATATCCTTAAGTAGTCATTGGGGTTATCAGGATTAGGGTGAATATACTTAGCTCAGTTACCTTCGACTAACAGTCAATCTCAGAGCAAGTGTGTTGCAATAAATATCAGTGCCAGCTACTTCAACATACCGCCGTTTTCGATCATTTCTTATAAAGAGAGAGAGATAAGTTGATGCTGAATTTATTTTCGGCTAGCTGGAAGGGCATTCTAACTCAACCAGTTAAGCAACATCGGATTATTGCTGCCATTGATCTGGGAACAAATTCTCTACACATGGTAGTAGTCAAGATTGACCCCACACTACCAAGTTTCAGCATTATCGCCAGAGAAAAAGAAACCGTGAGACTTGGCGATCGCAATCTGACTACAGGGGAGCTCAAACCGGAGATAATTAAAAAAGCGATCGCTGCTTTAGGACGCTTTCAAGAAGTTGCCAAAACCTTCAACACCGAAACAATCATTGCTGTAGCAACCAGTGCTGTAAGGGAATCCCCCAATGGGAAAGATTTTTTGCACCAAGTAGAAACGGAGTTGGGTTTAAGCGTTGACTTAATTTCTGGGCAAGAAGAAGCGCGGCGAATCTACTTAGGTGTGCTGTCGGGGATGGAATTTCACAACCAGCCCCAGATGATTATTGATATTGGCGGTGGTTCCACAGAACTAATATTAGGCGATAGTCATGAACCACGCACTCTCACCAGTACGAAAATCGGTGCAGTCCGACTCACAAGCGAGTTAATCACCACCGATCCCATTAGCAACGCTGAGTTTGGGCGTTTGCAAACCTATACACACGGTATGTTAGAACGTTCCGTCGATGAGGTACTAGCAAATCTCCAACTTGAGGAATCTCCCCGTTTGGTGGGTACGTCTGGCACAATTGAAACCCTGGCGATGATTCATGCAAGAGAAAAGTCGGGTGTTATTCCTTCCACTTTCAATGGCTACCAGTTCAGTCTTAAAGACTTGGGAGACTTGGTAAATCGCTTGCGGAAACTGAGTAACTCCGAAAGGGCTGCGATTCCCGGTATGCCAGATAAACGGGCTGAAGTTATCCTTGCTGGCGCAGTCATATTACAGGAAGCAATGACGCTTTTGGGGTGTGAATCGGTTACAGTTTGTGAGCGTTCGCTGCGGGAAGGTGTAATTGTAGACTGGATGTTGACGCACGGTTTAATTGAAGATAAACTGCGCTACCAAAGTTCAGTTCGGGAACGCAATGTTTTAAAACTTGCGAAGAAATACCACGTCAATTTAGAATATAGCGATCGCGTTGCAGCATTTGCCCAGAGTTTATTTGACCAAACTCAAGGTACACTACACCACTGGGGATCTGACGAGGGACAACTACTGTGGGCGGCTGCAATGTTACACAATTGCGGTCATTATGTTAGCCATTCGTCTCACCACAAGCATTCTTACTATCTAATTCGCAATGGTGAATTACTCGGTTATACAGAAACCGAGATTGAAATCATTGCCAATTTAGCACGTTATCATCGCAAATCGCCGCCCAAGAAGAAACATGAAATTTATCAGAGTTTGCTAACTAAAGAACAGCGACAAATTGTGAGTCAGTTAAGTGCGATATTAAGATTAGCAGTGGCATTAGATAGACGACAAATTGGGGCGATCGCTCAAGTGCAATGTGAGTATTATCCCCAATTGCACCAGTGTAATCTGATGGTTTTCCCCTCTCAATCTGATGATGATTGTGCTTTAGAACTCTGGAATTTAGATTATAAAAAAGGAGTATTTGAGGAAGAGTTTGGAGTGAAATTAGTAGCAAATTTAGAAAAGTATAGCGTTGCTAGTAGTCTGTCAAGAAACAATTGACGAATAAATTTTCTGTAGAGACGGCGATAAATCGCCGTCTCTCTAACCATCAAGATAGGTTTGACAGACCACTAGCCTCTCCTAGAAAGTATAAATTAGGGTGCGTTAAAACAGTGTAACGCACCTACTAAATCAAGTACAATCGCACTAGCGCACATCTATGTCAAAATTCCAGTAAAAATCCCCAAGACTTTTTCATCTTACTCCAGGATGAATTTATAAACTAACTTAAGAAGGATTTTTAAAGAAAACATTAGTAATTAAAATATAGTTAACTATCTATTTAATTATAGGTTATGTTGCTATTGGATATCTAAGCCGGGAAAACTTAGGTATCCTTATTTAAACTTTCAATACTGTCAATTAATAAGTAATGCATCGAATTAAAAGTACAATTTTTACCTCGTTATTTGTGGCTTCAAATTGCTTGATGTTTCCGGCAATAGCAGCAAATAGCGCCAGCGAGTATCGACAATTGGGACTATTGTATCGTCAACAAGGACGCTATCAGGAAGCAATTACTGCAATGTCCAAGTCAGTGGAACTTGAACCAAAAAATACGATGGGAAAAGTTAATTTAGGTTGGACATTACATTTAGCGGGACGAGAAGAAGAAGCAACAAAGTATTTATCGCAAGCGATATATCAGGAGCCATTAAAATACTCAGCTTATAATGCTTTAGGGATTGTTTATCTCGTTGATAACAAGTTAATAAATGCAGTATTAATTCACACTTTGGCAGTAATTCTGAAGCCGGATAACGAAGTAGCTTATTATAATTTGAGTTTAGCATTACATCAACTGAAAACTTATGATATAGCAATTGCTGCGGCTAATTATGCAGTTATACTGGAACCAGATAATCCTCATCCATTAGTTTCTGCTGCCATTAATTACTGGGATAGTGGTTCGCGTAACCTTGCTCAAAATATTTATCGCCGAGCAATTAAATTAGACATTCGATATCAAAATAGTCTATTTTTAAACCATCTTCAACAAGCGGCTTTTACTGAAGAACAAATTAATACTACGAAACAAATATTATCTAGTTTGTAGTGATTACGTGCCGACTGCTTGCGGGATACGAACAGTCATTATACAAATAGATTTCCTAGAAACCCAATTAATCGCTTCTCTACAAACTGCTAAATGCAAAGCATCCAAAGTTCTTAAAGGCAGATCAAACCTGGAAGGCATTCTCGCATGGATTGCGATCGCTGCTTAGAATCGCTCGGCGTTGAACCAGAGATTGAGGTGTTTGGCAAAAGGCGATCGCAGGGAATTTTCATGAGTGAAGCGAGATAAAGGCGCACCGAGCTTCGCAAAAATTAAATAGGAGTTCCATATTGCAATTAATCGGGTAGTTATTTATTGAATTCGGGCAGTTATTTATTGAATTCGGGCAGTTGTTTATTGAATTCGGGCAATTGTTTATTGAATTCGGGCAGTTGTTTATTGAATTCGGGTAGTTGTTTATTGAATTCGGGTAGTTGTTTATTGAATTCGGGCAGTTGTTTATTGAATTCGGATAAATATCAATAGATTTACGCAGTAAATATAGTATTTTTTGTATTAATTATTTTAAATATACTGAATTTTGCGGGTGCTAATCACCCAGATTTTGTTTATCCTAATGGTGTAGAGACAAGGATATAAGTCAGTTTTTATCCTAGTGCATGATTAAAAAAAGGGAAGTTATTTATGTCACGTCCAAAACGTGGGTCTAAAGTACTTGATAGAGCACAGCGTCGGATTGCGGCTTTAAAATCGATTAGTCCCACCTTAGATTTAGGTAATGGAGTCACTATTGACACCTTTGCCACCACCATCAAAAAAACACAGGACAAATTGGAAGTTTATAACTCCAGCCTTTCCACCGTGGATCTAACTCAGGGAGCCTTAGAATTAGCCGAAAAGTCGCTGATGGAACTAACAGAACATATGTTAGTCAGCGTAGCTGCAAAGTATGGCAAGAATAGCGATGAGTACAAAATGGCAGGGGGCGTTCGTCGCAACGAACGCAAGCGTCCAGTGCGGAAGCTTAAACAAGAGGTTGTTACTTTATAAAGACAATACATTTGGGTTTTTTGACATTCTCCCGATTAAAATTCGGGAGATTCTTTTTAGTGGTGAACCAATCGATAAATATTATATTGGCTCTCTTTTGGGCGATCGCTTGGCGTTGAACCAGAAGCTTAGGTGTTTGGTTGAGCGAAGCCTAGCTTTACAGAAATACTGCGATCGAACAGTCATCAGCTCATCAGGAATGTATCTTTCTGACCGTGTGATCAATCAAGTACTGGCATTAGTTGGCGAGTAGTAAGCGATCGCTCTCTCCTTCCACTGCTAAACTAAAAAACAACCCTTACATCCTGCAAAGGTAGCCTTATGACCTCTGCAATCGATCCATCCACCGCCCTCACACCGTTCCCAGACCATACACAACTCCCTGAGTCTGATGGTACTTTTGTGAAAAACTTTCAGGAACATCCCCAAAGCATTCTCCTAACCGACTTTATTAAACCGATATTGCAAAAACGTCATCGTGATGGGCAATAAGGGTGCGATCGCTCTGACTTTACTAAAGGCGATCGCGCCAATTTTCAATTTAGTGGGGGGGTAGCCAAGTAAACAAGCGATCATATTTTTACTAAAGCAGCTGGTGTACTCTGGCTACTTTGGTATTTATAAGTGTTAGGAGTGTGATCATCTATGTTAATTATAACTGCTAATGCGAGAAGGTAGTACGATCAAAGTAAGTCATTTAGGTAAACTCTCAAAGATTACCAAAAAAAGTGATTAGTTTTTCAGGCTAAGGAGTATGTGCCATGACAAATCTAAACCACCTTAACTCTGAATTATTTAAAGAGGAAACAAAAATAGAAGATGATGATATTACAACAGAAGAAGATGTAGAAGAAGATGATATTGCAATAGAAGAAGAAGAGATAAATGAACCATTTGATCCTACTAAAATTAGGGTTGAAACTAGACAGATTAGTGTTGACTACTTAATGGGTAGAATTAGGAATAATGAAATTGAATTATCTCCTGAATTCCAACGAAAATCCGTTTGGAATAGAATTGCTCAAAGTAGGCTTATCGAGTCAATTTTACTTCGTATTCCCATACCGGCATTCTATATTGATGCAACCAATGAAGAAAAATGGTTAGTTATAGATGGTTTACAAAGGCTAACCACTTTAAAAGAGTTTGTGATAGATAAAAAACTTAAGCTAACTGGACTAGAATCATTTACTCTATTTAACGGCAAGATATATGACGAAATTCCACGGAATTATCAACGTCGTATAGAAGAAACTCTTGTCACAGTTATTTTTCTGGAACCGGGTACGGATAGTGAATTTAAACAGGCTATTTTTGAGCGGATTAATACCAGTGGTTTATCTCTATCAACCCAGGAAATTCGTCATGCTTTAAATCAAGGCAAAGCAACGAAGTTATTAGAAGATTTAGCTGTATCATCTGAATTCCAAAAAGCTACTAACAAAGGAATAAAATCAGATAGGATGGCTGATCGAGAGTGCATACTTAGAGTTTTAGTATTTATTATAGACAATCAAGACATATTTCAAAGAAATACAAGCTTTAAAAAAATATTAGATCAAGCTATGGCATATATAAATTTCATGTCAGAAGAAGAAATAAAAATAATAAATAATAATTTTCTAAGTTTAATGAATTTAGCATTTGATCTATTTGGTAGAGATGCTTTTCGGAAAATGAAAAAAGGCTCAAAACGCTATCCTATCAATAAAGCCTTGTTTGAAGCTTGGTCAGTTAATTTATATAAACTTAATGCTCAAGAAATTGAGATTATTAAAGAAAGGAAAGAAACTGCAAAACAAAAAATAATAGATTTGACTAATGAGGGAAAATTTAATACTACTGTCTACAGGAGTACGGGAACCCTTAAAACTGTATTACACAGATTGAATGAGATAGAACAAATTATCAAATCAGTATTATCATGATACATTCACTACATATAAAAAATTTTAAACCCTTTGAAAATCAGTTACTAGAGTTTAGATCACTAACTCTATTATCTGGACTTAATGGTATGGGTAAATCTTCAGTGTTACAGTCATTACTTCTATTGCGTCAGTCTTATCAACAGAGACTTTTGCAAACAAAAGGTCTAGCTCTAAATGGTGATTTAGTGCGTATTGGTACGGCTAAAGATGCTTTATTCGAGGGAGCAAAGGAAGAAATCATTAGTTTTGAACTTATAGTAGATTATCAAGAGAGAAAAACATGGACATGGCGTTTTAGATATGATGAACAAGCAGATGTTCTTCGGAGTGATACTGCACCAATAACGAAAGAAATACATGAATTTAGCCTATTTGGAGATTACTTTCACTATCTACAAGCAGAAAGGCTTGGCCCTCGTAATGTCTTTGAAATGTCAGAGGATTTAGTACATCAACATTTTCAAATTGGTACTAGAGGTGAATATACGGCACATTTCCTTACCGTTTTTGGTAAATCGAACATAAATACAGTTGGACTTAAGCAAATAGGTTCGCAAACAGTTGCTAAAGCTTTTGAACGCCCTAAACAAGGTGAAGCAAGCAAATTAAGCCATCCAAAAGCAGAGTCGCTATCTTTGAAGGATCAAGTGGAGGCATGGATGGGAGAAATCAGCCCTGGCACAAGAATTCATGTCAACCCAATTCCAGGCGTTGATTTAATGAGTTTGCAATACTCATTTGAAATGGGAAAAGATGTAAGTAGCAGATACCGTAATACTAATGTTGGATTTGGAATTACCTACACCTTACCAATCATTGTAGCTGTACTTGCATCCCCTCCAGACACACTGATTTTAATTGAAAATCCAGAGGCACATCTACATCCTAAGGGACAAGCTAAAATGGGTGAGTTATTAGCGCTGGCTGCTAGTTGTGGTGTGCAAGTGGTGATAGAAACTCATAGCGATCATGTTTTAAACGGAATTCGGCTTGCAGTTCATGGCGGCAAACTTAAACCAGAGGATGTGCAGTTGCACTATTTTCAGCGTCAAGAAAAACAAGGGCAAGCTTTGACAGAGGTAATATCACCAAAAATTGATCGTAACGGCAGAATTGATTATTGGCCTGATGGGTTTTTTGATGAATGGGAAAAAAATTTAATAACTTTACTTAAGCCAAGGGATGTGTAGCTGATGGACTTGGAAATGGTATTTAATGAGTTATCTTTGCAAGTTCCTGCTAATGATATTCAGATGGCTAAACAAAGAATGTCAGAATTAATTCTGACTGCACGCGAAGCCGCAGAGCTAGGTGTTAAGCCAATAATTCGCACTCATCATGAATTTTACAATCCTCTATTAGCAGATAATTATTCGTTATCTAACTGGTTAGTAGATCAATTTGCATCTAAGAATGACTGGTGCAGGAGCTTGGCGGCTTCATTTTTCTACAGAATTAGGGCCTGGCAAAATCATCATTGGGTACATCGGGCCAAAAATACAATAGGTCAATATTTAATCACACCAACAGATTGCTTTAAACCGAGCTTTTTAGAAAGACTGCGATCGCTCGGCGTTGAACCGGAAGTCTAATCTTTACCTATTTATTCACATTCAGCAACTGCGAAGTTTCTAACCGACTCATCCACTTCTCTAAATAAACTCGATTATTTTTCTCTTCATCTGGATCTTTAGTATCCAAAGGATAAGGCATCAGTCCTAAAATCGTCGCTGTGGTAACACAAAACATCGATTTTTGGAAACTTATGCAAATTTGTACCCGCAAATCATCTTCACCCCGAAGACTGCGACGATAAATGTCGTGCAAATACTCAGGAAGATAATGACGCATATCCTGCATCAGCAAGGTGGGAGGAATACCCGCGCCACCAATGGGCAAAGGATCGGCATACAGTGCGCCGTATTGAAATCGAGTTTGATCTGGGGGAATTTGATATCCTTGGGCGTTGTATGAAACTGTACCGTGGAAAGGAGTTCCCCGGAAGAATACTGCTTCTACATAAGGTATTGCTGTATCTGCGAGGAAAGTCAAACCAACACTTTTGGGAATGATTTCATAGACTTCATTCCGAATTTTGACGGCGTAGGTAACTGGGTTTGATGCATTTGCTACTAACCCTGCTTTAATATGGTCTACAACTTGGAGAATCGATTTGATTTCGCCTTGGTCGTAGAGGTCTGATAAGCTGAGGAAGATATCAGCCATGACTCGCCAGAATTGACCTAAACCAGTGTAGTAAGCAGAGACGCGCAAATGTTCTGTTAAGAAGTCTGGAAACAGTTGGTTAACACCTGGAATTAAGGGATTATTTTTAAATTTTGCAGCGATAACAGCTTGCGCTCTTTCTTTAAATTCTATTGTATCTAAATAAGTATCTAGTCCACCGCCACCGTGCCACATCATGGCTTTCAGGCAATACTCAGCATATTCAAAATTAATGCGATCGTGCCACCAGTGACGGAGTAATTTCTGGAAAGAAACCTCTCCATTAAAGTATTTAAAAAATGGGAAAAATACTAAAAACTGATGCTCGGCAATATAGTTAAGGTTTTTTGAATAAGCATCTAAAACTACGCCATAGCTTTTAAGAATACCAACTACTTCTAATACATTTTCTGGACTATCGGGGAGTAATGCTTCTCCCTTTTGCAAACGTTCAATATACTCAGCTAAGGGATTATGAGTAGCTTTATTCTTAATAGTTACCATTGCTAGTTCTCCAAAAAGTATAGGGGTTAGGGCATTGGGTATGGGGCATTGGGAAAACTCTTACTCAGTCCCTAATCTCTAGTCCCCATTGCTTTATCCAAGGACACTGTTTCTACTACGTTTTGGGTATTTACCATTGCTGTAATTGTTGGTTCAATCCAGCGCCCTAACCAACTAGGTTGAATGCCGAAAATCACAATCAGTACAGCTAAAATTGCAGCTGGGGCGCGATCGCTCCAATACACACGTGGTAAGTTGGTAACTTGGGCAGACAAGCGGCCAAAAAAGGCGCGGTTGAGGAGTATGAGAAAGTAAACCGCAGTTAAGCCTGTACCAATCATTGATAGCAGCGTTTGCACCGGAAAAACTGGGAAACTCCCCCGATAAACGACGAATTCGGAAATAAACCCGATCATTCCTGGTATACCGGCGCTAGCCATAACTCCGACAATCATTAAGCTACCGATGACCGGCATACCCCGTTCTGGGTTTAGCAATCCTTGGATAACTTCTAAATCGCGGCTTCCGGCTTTCTTATACACAACCCCTACCAGTAAAAATAGCATGGCGGAAATCAAGCCGTGGCTAATCATTTGCATTACAGCACCCAACACACTTAATGGTGTAGCTGCCGCCGCTGCTAACAGCACATAGCCCATGTGTCCAATGGAACTGTATGCCACCATTTTTTTCATATCTGTTTGAGCGATCGCGCAGGATGAACCATACAGTACACTCACCACTGCCCAAGTCGCTAACCAAGGAGCCACATAAGCCCAAGCTTCTGGTAACAAGTTCATGCCAAATCGCAGCAAGCCGTAAGTTCCCAACTTTAACAGCACCCCAGCCAACAGCACTGAAATTGGTGTGGAAGCTTCAACGTGAGCATCTGGCAACCAAGTATGGAAGGGAACTAAGGGAATTTTAATCCCAAAACCGATCAAAATTCCTGCTAGTAGTAAAAGTTGTGTTGCTAAAGGTAAAGTCGTAGCGTTCAAGGTTGCTAGTGCAAAGTTAGAGGAACCACTCAGCCAAACCATACCGAGGAAACTTGCTAAAATTAAGATTCCCGAAACTGCTGTATAAATGAGAAATTTTGTAGCAGCATAGCCCCGCTTGACACCACCCCAAATGGCTATCAACAAATACAGCGGAATTAGTTCCAATTCGTAAAAGAGGAAAAATAGTAGTAAATCCTGTGCCAGAAAAGCTCCAGTCACCCCAGTACTTAATAATAATATCAAAGAGTAATAAAATTTAGGACGCTCAAGGGATTCATCGCTGCTGTAAATAGCAATGCAAGTTAACAATCCATTTAAAACCAGCAACGGCAAAGATAAACCATCTATCCCCAGGTTATAATTCAAACCTAAAACATCTATCCAAGGGAGAGACTCGGCAAACTGTTGAGTAATTTCCCCTGGATGAAACTGAATTGCTAGTACAATTGTCCATGAAAAAGCAATACTGGCAAAGACCAAAGCCACACTACGGGATAGTTTTCCACTGATACCAGAGGGCGAGAAACCAATTAAAGCTGCGCCGATTAACGGCACTAGAATTAAAACACTAAGCATAGATAGAATTCATGTAAGGGTGATGAGGGCAGGGCTATTTCATTCTAGGCATAAACCGCCCAAAACTAAAGTTCCTTTTCTTATAGCTAAAGTCCGTTAAAACGGACTATAGTCTTTTCTCAGTCGTCTTTAGACGACTTTCGCTATTAGACTCAGAATTCATTCTGAGGCGGGCTAGATGAGAATGAAATAGCCCTGGGGATGAGGGAGAATAATAACTCCTACTCCTTTTCTGCTCTAAAATTACCTATTTATTCCTTGGTGTCCTTGGCGTTCTTCTCTACGAGACGCTACGCGATGACGATACCCCTGCGGGTTAAAAAAATTAAGTATTCTGATGTTTAAAAAGGCAATTTATCTAGTAAACCCGATGACCAGCTGATGAAAAAACCCAGGACGCTGACAACTACTAGGATGGTCAACATATAGCCCTGAGATTGCCCAGAAACGCTGTACTTTAAAGTTTGTCCGCCGAAAATAGTCGCAAAACCAACCAAGTTTACGAAACCGTCAACCAAGTAGCGATCGCTCCAAGATGAAACTCTAGATAGCAGTGCTATTGCACTTACCACCGTTAGACGATAAACTCGGTCAATATAAAAATCATAACCTAACAAGTCTTGCAGAAATCTCCACGCCAAGATTCTCGATCTTGACCAAGCTTTATGCAGATAAACTGTAGACCCTACACCTACTCCCACCACGGTAGAAGTCAGCAACGCTAACACCACATACCAATTAATACTTTCCCAATCGGGTAGCAAGTACCATTGCTGTAGCATCAAAGGCAAAAGCAGAGTCAACACTGTCAGAATCACCATTGGTAGCGCCATTTGCCAACCAACTTCCGGTGTACGACGGGTCTTTTGTTGCGGTTTACCCCAAAAGACTAATCTAAATACTCTCGTCAAATTCAATGCTGTCAAGCCATTGACCAATAATAAAACCCCAATCACCCAAGGGCTAATGTTCACGAAACCGTCAGCCCATGCTAACATTGCCCAAAAGCTTCCCAATGGTAACAGTGTTACCATCCCCGCTGCACCGACAACAAAGGCAGTGGTTGTGGCTGGCATCCGTGACCACAGACCGCCCATTTCTGTTAAGTCTTGGCTTTGGGTAGTCAAGATGACTGAACCGGAGCTCATGAATAATAACGCTTTAGCGATCGCATGAGTTAACAGCAACATCAAGGCTACACCCCCTTGCTGCAACCCCACTGCTAAAAACACTAACCCCATGTATGCACTGGTGGAATGGGATAGCGATCGCTTAATATCAATTTGAGCTATGGATACTAATGTCGCCCCAATCGCTGTCACCGTACCCATGACTACCAATACATTCAAGGCAACTGGTGACAGTGCTAACAATGGTTGCAGTTTATACAGTAAATAAGCACCACCAGCTACTACCAGCGAGTTCCGCATTACCGAAGCGGGGTTTGGCCCTTCCATTGCCTCATCTAACCACAGGTGTAAGGGAAATTGGGCACATTTACCAGCAGGCCCAGCAATTAATGCTAACCCTAGCAATGTTGATGTCATGGGGCTTAAATTAGCTGTTTGTGCCCACTCATATAAATCCGAAAAGTTTAAACTACCGGCTAAGGTGGAAAGCGTCACCACACCCATCAGCAACAATAAGTCTCCCACTCGTTTAGTCCAAAACGCATCCCGCGCCGCTGTCACTACTAAGGGTTGAGCATACCAGAATCCTACCAACAAATAAGTCGAAAGCGTCAGGAGTTCCAAAAGAGCATAGCTGAGAAACAAGGAATCACTGATGGCTAGACCACTCAGCGCCGCTTCAAAAAATCCTAGCAACGCGAAAAAACGCGCTAACGACCAGTCTTTTTCCATGTAACCCAGAGCGTAAACTTGTGCCAGTAAGCTTAACCCTGTAATTAAAACTGTTGTCCCAATGCTGACTACTGAGAGTTCCAAAGTAAAAGATAAATCTAAATCCGCAGCTTTAAACCAATTAATCAGTAACTTTTCTGGTTCTCTATCCCAGATATTTTTAAATAGAAACAGGCTATGGGCGAAAGCTAGAACAGTCGTCAATAAGTTGATATATGCCGCAGGTCTTGGTCCTGTTCGCTGAATTATTCCTATTCCCCACGGCAACGTAAAAATTGCGCCGAATAAGCTGTATAAAGGCACAAACCAACTTGTTGAAAAGAGAAATTCATTCATTTCAATTTACCTTGACAATTCAGCCTTGATTTTAAAAAAGCTTGCAGACAATATATTTATTTTAAAAAATTAATTTAGTTAAACATCAATATTTTTTTACTGTTGTTTCACCTAAATTCTTAGAAGTATTTTTACTGTAGTTTACCCTACTAAACTTCGATAAAATATTACTTTATATATGCAAAAGCATTTACTTTCCTTGACCTCACCTCTATATTTTACATTTGTATTTCTACTTTTAGCAAACTAATTTATATGATACATTTGAAAAAATTATATATGTTTCATCTACTCATTGTGTATCTAACAAAATTTTAAGAAAGATAGAGACAGCATAAGATACAGCCGCCGATCGCTCCTCTCCAGATAGAACTATCCTTAGTTATGAATGTCCTTTTGTAAATGTAATAAAAAAATTATAAAGCATAAGTGTCTACTCTAGTAATCAGTAAACTTTAATTGCTCAGAAACACAGATTAACTTTTGTTAAGTTTTTTAAAACTTTCTTATCATAAACTATTATAGTGATTTATATTGTCAGGGATGCCAAGCTTTCCTATGCTTAATTTGGAAGTGTTTTCTTAATTCTAAGATCAAGCTCTCCCCGTCAAAAATTTCAAACGACTGATTTAGATTCATTTTGTAGGAGTTCTGCGGTGCCAATTGCAGTTGGAATGATTGAAACTAAAGGCTTTCCAGCAGTAGTAGAAGCTGCTGATGCGATGGTGAAAGCTGCCCGTGTCACTTTAGTAGGATATGAGAAAATTGGTAGCGCTCGCGTCACCGTGATTGTGCGGGGAGATGTATCGGAAGTCCAAGCTTCTGTAGCAGCCGGGGTTGAAGCGGCGAAAAGAGTCAATGGTGGTGAAGTGTTATCCACTCATATCATTGCTCGTCCTCACGAAAACCTGGAATACGTCTTGCCGATCCGTTACACAGAAGCAGTGGAACAATTCCGTACTTAAAAGCTGTTTAAACAAAGTAATTAACGCTCTTTGCCTGATTGAGCATCACTTTTGTCCAAGGCTAAAACTTTGAAATAAGGATTAAAACTAATGTCGATCGCAGTAGGAATGGTTGAAACGCTAGGCTTTCCAGCAGTAGTAGAAGCTGCTGATGCAATGGTGAAAGCTGCCCGTGTTACGCTAGTAGGCTATGAAAAAATCGGTAGTGGTCGGGTTACAGTGATTGTCCGGGGTGACGTGTCGGAAGTGCAAGCTTCTGTGGCCGCAGGTGTTGAATCTGTAAAGCGAGTCTTCGGCGGACAAGTGTTATCCACTCACATCATTGCTCGTCCTCACGAAAACTTGGAATACGTTCTGCCTATTCGTTATACCGAAGATGTAGAGCAGTTCCGGGAAAATGTGAATGCAATTCGTCCTTTTGGTAGAAGACCGTAATTTGTCATGCAAGTTGCCAAAGTTCGCGGCACAGTAGTTAGCACGCAAAAAGATCCAAGTCTCAGAGGTGTCAAACTACTGTTGTTACAATTAGTGGATGAAGACGGAAACATCCTGCCAGAATACGAGGTAGCAGCAGATAGTGTGGGAGCAGGAGTAGATGAGTGGGTACTTGTCAGTCGTGGCAGTGCCGCTCGTCAAGTTCTTGGTAATGAACAACGACCATTAGATGCAGTAGTGGTGGCGATCATAGATACTATTCACGTTGAAGATCGCCTGATTTACAGCAAAAAAGATCAATATCGATAGTCATTGGTCATTGGTCATTAGTCATTAGCTCTCGACAAAGGACAAAGGACAAATGACTAATGACAGACAATATCAGGAGGAATCTTGCGATGGCAGTCCGCAACACGGCGGCACCCCCAACCCCGTGGTCGAGGAATTTAGCTGAAGCCCAAATCCATGAAACTGCCTTTGTACATTCATTTTCCCATTTAATTGGGGATGTACGAATAGGCGCAAATGTAATCGTTGCTCCGGGGACTACGATTAGAGCAGATGAAGGCACACCTTTTTACATTGGTGAAAACACCAATATTCAAGATGGTGTTGTGATTCATGGGTTGGCGGAAGGTCGAGTAATTGGCGATGACCAAAATAAATACTCGGTATGGGTTGGCAAAAATACTTGCATTACCCACATGGCTCTAATTCACGGGCCAGCTTATGTAGGGGATAATTCCTTCATTGGCTTTCGCTCTACAGTCTTTAATGCCAGGGTGGGTGCAGGTTGCATCGTGATGATGCACGCTTTGATTCAAGATGTAGAGATTCCCTCAGGGAAGTATGTACCTTCGGGAGCGATAATTACTAACCAGCAGCAAGCTGACCGCTTGCCAGATGTGCAAGATCAGGATAAGGAATTCGCTCATCATGTGGTTGGAATTAATCAAGCACTGCGAGCTGGTTATCTCTGTGCTGCGGATAGCAAATGTATAGCACCCATTCGGGATGAAATTGCTAAATCTTATACAGGTAATGGTATTACTGTCATAGAGTTGGAAAGGAGTAGTGACGTGTCTAGCAATAGCTTGGGTGCAGAAACAATAGAGCAGTTGCGCTATCTATTGGAGCAGGGGTATAAAATTGGTACGGAACACGTAGATCAAAGACGGTTCCGCACAGGTTGTTGGACGAGTTGCCAGCCTCTTGAACCGAGATCCATCGGTGAAGCGATCGCAGCATTAGAAAGCTGTGTAAGAGATCATAGCGGCGAGTATGTGCGGCTGTTTGGTATTGACAAAGGTAGACGACGCGTTCTAGAAACCATTATTCAACGCCCAGATGGTGATGTTAAAGCAGCTACCAGCTTTAAAGCTCCCGGTGCTAGTCATAGCAATGGCAGTTACAAGAGTAATGCTAATGGTAACAACTCTGGCAGTGGCAAAGTCAATGGCGAAGCTGTAGAGCAAATCCGCCAACTCTTGGCAGGTGGTTACAAAATTGGCATGGAACACGTAGATGATCGCCGCTTCCGAACTGGTTCCTGGACTAGTTGCAAGCCAGTTGAAGCAACTTCGATAAATCAAGTAATCTCCGCCTTAGAAGAATGTATAGAAAACCATCAAGGCGAGTATGTACGTTTAATCGGCATTGATGCCAAAGCCAAACGGCGGGTATTAGAAAGCATTATCCAACGTCCAAATGGTCAAGTAGCCTCCTCTGGCAGTCAGAAATCATTTACTACTTCTGCTACGGCAACAGCTACCAGTACTCGTTTAAGTACAGAAGTTGTAGACCAGGTGCGGCAATTACTGAGTAGTGGATATAAAATTAGCATTGAACACGTAGATGAACGGCGATTCCGTACAGGTTCCTGGACTAGTACAGGTCAAATTCAAGCCTCCTCTGAAAGAGAAGCGATCGCAGCCGTAGAAGGACACCTCGGCACATACCAAGGTGAATATGTCCGCTTAATTGGTATTGACACCAAAGCCAAACGGCGGGTATTAGAAAGCATTATCCAACGTCCAAACGGTCAAGTAGCCACCTCTGGCAGTCAGAAATCGTTTACTACCAGTGCAGCACCGTCTGCTACTGCTACAGCAACAGCTACCAGTACCCGTTTGAGTACTGAAGTAGTAGACCAACTCCGGCAATTGTTGGCTGGTGGGTATAAAATTAGCATTGAACACGTAGATGAACGGCGGTTCCGTACAGGTTCCTGGACTAGTACTGGTCAAATTCAAGCCTCCTCTGAAAGAGAAGCGATCGCAGCCGTAGAAGCACACCTCGGCGAATACCAAGGTGAATATGTCCGCTTAATTGGTATTGACCCCAAAGCCAAGCGTCGGGTATTAGAAACGATTATTCAACGACCATAAGGAGTTGGGAGTTAGGAGTTAGGAGTTGAAAAAAATTGTTAATTCCTAACTCTAAACTAAAAATTTATAACTCCTCACTTTTAACTAACTCCTAACTCTCTATTTTCTTTCGGCTTCCGAGGTTAAAATTTCCATGTCTGTGCCGCCACTGCGCCTCAGCAACAACTTTGATTCTTACATTAGTGGTGAGGTGACTATTCATCCAAGCGCGGTACTCGCACCTGGGGTGATCCTCCAAGCGGCTGTAAACAGCAAGATGATCATTGGGCCAGGGGTCTGTATTGGCATGGGATCAATCCTCCAAGTCCATGAAGGAACGCTAGAGGTAGAAGCAGGTGCAAACCTGGGAGCCGGTTTTTTGATGGTTGGGAAGGGCAAAATTGGAGCAAATGCTTGCATTGGTTCGGCGACAACAGTTTTCAACTATTCGGTTGAACCTGGACAAGTAGTTCCACCCGGTTCGATTTTAGGAGACACTAGTCGGCAGATTGCCCAAACAAAGCAACCGGAAGCATCTACAAATAACCCAACTTCTACAAGTGCACCACCGCAGAAAGAAGAGGAAAATGGCTTAGAGGGAGTTAAAGAAAAGGTAATTTCCTCAACTAACTTCTCAGCTGCGGCTTTTGTGGATTTCAAACAAAACAAGTCGATTTCTTACTTTAAATCTCCCGCCACTCCAGAAAGCCAGTCTGCTGCCGTAGAGGAGCCTGTAAATAAGACTGACTCCACCTTGGAAGAAACTGCTCAAGAGTCTACAGAACATGACTCAGACCCCACTCAGCCAGCTATAGAATCCCCTAATGACTTAGACCCGACTCAGCCAGCCATAGAATCGCCTAACAGTTTCGGGACTCAAATTTATGGGCAAGGCAGCATACACAGACTAATGACCACATTGTTTCCCCATAGACAATCTTTGAACAACCCAAACTCTGACAATCAGTCCGAGTAAGTGTTAATTGTAAGTTGTCAGCTTTTTCCGGATCTTGGAGAATTCATCATGGAAACATCTAATCAACGGTCTATGAACACAATCCAGGGAGCGAGTAATCAAGACACCTTTCAGGATACTGCTTTGGGTTTAGTTTCTACCCGGAGCTTTCCGGCGATAGTTGGTACGGCGGATATGATGCTGAAATCGGCGGGAGTTCACCTAGTTGGGTATGAAAAAACTGGTAGCGGTCATTGTACTGCGATCGTTCGGGGTGGAATTGCTGACGTGCGTCTGGCGGTAGAATCAGGCGTACAGACGGCTGAACAGTTTGGTCAGTTGATTTCTAGTTTGGTGATTGCCCGACCTTATCCGAACCTAGATATAGTGCTTCCCATCACAACCCGCTTCACTAAATTGATGCAGGAGGGCAATTACAGCCGTCTGAGTAATCAAGCAATTGGTTTGGTAGAAACGCGAGGATTTCCCGCGATGGTCGGAGCGTGTGATGCTATGCTGAAAGCTGCTGATGTTTATTTGGCAGCTTATGAAAAAATTGGCGCGGGTTTGTGTACAGCGATTATTCGTGGTTCTGTCGCAAATGTGGCGGTAGCAGTAGAAGCGGGAATGTTTGAGGCAGAACGCATTGGGGAATTGAATGCAGTGATGGTAATTCCCCGACCTCTGGACGAAATGGAACTAACTTTGCCATTAGCAAGCTGCTGGATAGAAGAACGCGAACCCTTAAACTTGCCAGTGAATATTAAAGAACAAGTTGCCGAAATTGAGGTATTAAGATTACCAGACTTAACCAAGATACCTACAAAAGTTACAGAAGAATTATGGAATGATGAATGATGAATTGTCAAAAATGTATATTCACCATTCATCGTTGGGATAGAAGGCATCTTACGCTTTTGCTGTTTTGATAATAGCTTCTTAAATCCATAAATGAAATACCTTTATTTGAATATAAATCATAGAGTTTAATCTATAATATAACTCGTAACTTTCTGTGAGCATTGCTATATCATTTGCCAGTGTTCAGCAATACTATTTTTATATCTATTAATCGCTATTTACAGGAGAATTACCCTTGAACCAAGCGACGCTGCACCAGTTAAAGGTGTTCGAGGCGGCGGCACGGCACAGTAGCTTTACTCGTGCTGCTGAGGAATTGTTTCTCACCCAACCTACCGTTTCTATGCAGATCAAGCAACTCACAAAATCGGTAGGGTTGCCATTATTTGAGCAGGTAGGGAAGCGGTTGTATCTAACGGAGGCAGGACGGGAATTATTTGTCACTTGTCGGCAAATTTTTGAAAATATAGCCCAGTATGAAATGAAGGTGGCAGATTTAAAAGGGCTAAAGCAGGGACAATTACGCTTGGCAGTGGTTACAACAGCAAAATACTTTATTCCACGTTTGTTGGGGCCGTTTTGCGAACTTTATCCAGGGATTGATATCTCGCTGCAAGTAACGAATCACGAACAAATTTTGGAACGGATGAGTAATAATCTGGATGACTTATATATTATGAGTCAAATTCCAGAAAATATAGATGTGACTTGTGAACCATTTTTAGAAAACCCTTTGATCGTATTTGCACCGATTAATCATCCGTTATCTAAAGAAACAAATATTCCTATACAACGCCTGTCTAACGAACCTTTTATTATGCGGGAACCAGGTTCAGGAACTCGTCGCGCCGTCCAAAGCCTATTTGAAGAACATGGGGTCAAGGTAAAAGTCAAGCTGGAATTGGGAAGTAACGAAGCAATTAAACAAGCGATCGCAGGTGGTTTAGGAATTTCTGTTTTATCTCGTCATACCTTACTATCAGATGGCTCAGAGTTCAGCATTTTAGATGTGCAACACTTTCCCATTCAGCGAAATTGGTACATGGTTTACCCATCTGGCAAGCAGCTATCTATCGTCGCTCGTGTTTATCATGATTACCTCCTGGCTGCGGCGAAAAATATTGTAGAGCAAAACGCTGCTACTGCTTCTAGTACTCTTGAATCAACTTAATAGGTAAAATAATTCATAATTACGTAATTCGTAATTGGTGGAGTTGGAAGAGTAAGGTTTTGTTGGAGGCGATCGCAATCAACAGCCAGTCATGTTAGATGAACTAGAAGCTTTACTTCCTGTGCCAGATTTTGCGGGTGAGTTGAAACTAACGGTGGGAAATTTATTTGGTTGGCTGTTGGAGTAAACCCAAGGATGTCAAATTATCCTCAAGCGATCGCTCTTAGACACGAATTTGATCAGGAAATAGACCAAGTGCAACAGGTTTTATGGGTAGGAATCGGTTGTAAACGGGGAACTTCATGTCAGTTGATCGATCAGGCGATTGAGCAAGTCTTTCGAGAAAATCAACTTTTTCAAAGTGCGATCGCGGGTATTGCTACTATTGACACTAAAGCCTCGGAAGTTGGTTTACTAGAACTTTGTCGCTTACGCAATTTGCCCCTAAAAACCTTTTCTGCCGAAATCCTTCGCTCTGTCTGTGTCCCAAACCCTGCCACAATTACCGACCACAAAGTAGGTACACCTAGCGTAGCAGAAGCAGCTGCTATTCTTGCAGCCTCTCAACTCATATCATTGAGTGTTTTCCCCTTTACAAGCATACAGGAATTGCGGGTAAGGTTCTTAGTTCCTAAACAAATTTTTCAGTTACAAGGGCAACCAGGAGCGGTAACGCTAGCTGTTGCCGAAGTTTCAAATATTAGTATTACAGAACTTAACTAATTTTTCTAGTCAACAACTCTCAAAAAATAGTTAATTATGCTAGAAACAATTGCTAGCACAATTGAACCTAACAAAGCAGGTAAAAAGCCCTGAATCTCGAAACCATAACCAGGAGTTAGGGCACTTGCCAGCCAAAGGGCTAAGGCGTTGATCACCAATGTAAATAAACCAAAGGTGAGTAAGGTAATCGGAAACGCCAAAATCTGCAAAATTGGTCTAATAAATGCATTAACCAAACCAATAACAAAGGCAGCGACTAAGGCAGTCACAAAATTCTTGATAAAGAATCCCGGAACGATATTAGCAGTAATAAATAACGCCACCGCACTACCAAGCCAAGTTAATAAAAAGTGTTGCATAAGTTTTTTAGAAGAATTAGCCGTAAGTTTAATTAATTTCCCTATTGCTTGCTGTGATCTGTAACGCAATTAAGTGTCGTTTTGCTTGACTCCTCAAATTGCTGCCTTCTTTAGTCAGTCCAAAAGTAATATGATTTTTCAGCACTGCCATAGAGAGATACTTCCAATCGGGGTATCTTTATCGTATTGCAGGATGTACCGAATTAAATTCATAAAAATGGTGTGAAGCACAAAATTCCTACGGAGGTTTCTCTAAGTCAAGAAACCTCCGTAGGGGTTTCCAAGAAATAAATTATCCAGTTTTGTAGGGCAGCATCTTGCTTACGCCTTTGGTTACGGGCGGACGAGACGCTACCGTATAGCAGTAGAGATAAGAAAGGCTAACGCTGCAAAAGAATCTCCCAAGTAGCCCCACCAGCTACGCCGTCAGCTTCTAAACCATAGCGCTTTTGTACAGCTTTCACAGCTGCCTCAGTTGTCACGCCAAAGTCTCCATCTGGCTGGCCTTTCAAATAACCAAGCCTTTTCAGTTGTTGTTGCAACTTGACAACTTCAGAACCACGTAACCCTATACGCAAAATTGGTAATCCTTCTGGGGTGTATTGAATACCAGGAGTTCGCTTAGTATTTGTATTTGACTGAGTTCGAGTAGTTTGCCCAGTTCGTGTAGTTGACTGAGTTCGAGTAGTTGATGTAGTGCGATTTGGCGTTTTAGCTTGTCTTGGTTTAGCAGGTTTTGGCTCAGGGTTAGTCGTAACTTGTCTTATGGCTTGTCTTGGTGGATTGAGGCTAGTAGGAACTTGTGTTACAGCTTGTCTTGGTGTGGGATTTACAACGTTGGTGAGGTTGCTAGCCTGGGTTGGAACCGGAAAATTTGTAGCTGAGTTAAATCTTGGCTGGGATGAAGGAACAGTTGATGCGACGATCGCTTCTTTAGGAAAAAGTCGTTGCCAAGTGCTAGCATCAACAACACCATCTGGATTTAAGCCAGCTGCTTGTTTAAACCGGGAAACAGCACTGGCTGTATTCTCACTATATGTACCATCTACGACACCAGAGTAAAAACCTAAAAGTTTTAAAGCTGCTTGAAGCTCAGACACACGTTCCCCTTGGCTACCAACTTTCAGGGTAGGGCGGTTAATTGCATCTCCCGGATTTACTTGGGCTATTTTTTGTGGTGCAGCTATTGATACTAAAGCTGTTGAGGCAATAAGCAGAGGCGTAGTGGAAAACAAGAGTATTTGAATGGCTGATAAAGATTTACAGCTTTTTGTCCACCAACCTTTTTGCCGTTTTGCCATCCTACAGCGATTTACAGTTGGATCTAGTAATTTTAAGTAACTCAAAATACTTGCTGTTAGGCTACCTTGCATGGAATTTACTCCCAGAATATTCTCATGCTAATGGTACAGCCGCTTCGTCTAAAAAACAGCTGCTGCATTTGCGATCATATATAATCTTCCTTAGGCGATCGCTTGATTAATTGCTTCTTCTTGACCAACTAAAGACAAGTAAGGTGATTTTAAATACTTACAAGCTGAAGCGATCGCATCCTTGGCACTCACAGCCGCAATCAATTCTTGGAACTTTGTGTCAAAATCAATTCCTAAGCCCAAAATTTCATACCAGCCGTATATCTGAGCAATTTGCCCGTTTGTTTGTTTACCCAAGGCATACTGCCCCAGGATCTTGTTTTTAGCAGCTTGGAGTGCGCTTTCGGTTACTTCCGTGGTACACAATAAATCTACTTCTGTACGCAGTCCCTCTAAAGCTATAGTGGTATTCTCCGGTGCTGTACCCATGTAAACCACAAAAGACGCTGGAAATAGCCTTGTGGAGTAAAAGGCGGATACTTCGTAAGCTAAACCTCGCTTTTCTCGCAATTCGACAAACAAGCGACTAGAAAGCCCATTTCCCAAGTAGGTACATAACAACTTCAGTGGGGCGTAGTCAATAGAACTTACCGATGTTCCCAGATAACCGAGCATCACGATTGATTGTTGTGTTTGTACTGGTTTCAGCCTTACTTGCGGCTCCACCCTAATCTCAGGTAAATTCAGTATTGGCAGTGCTTGTGTGGTAGTCTGCCAATCACCAAAAACTTCTTCCACCAACGCCACTGCATCTGTGGGTGTTATCCTACCAGCAATACTAACTACTAGATTATCTGGACGAAAATAAGTCTGGTGATATTCCACTAAATCCTCACGAGTTAAGCGACTCATGGTGGTTTCATCTCCTAGCACTGACATAGCATAGGGATGATTTTGGTACATTACCTGCCGCATTTGTTCAAAGGCGACGGTGAACGGTTGCTCTTTTTGGGAACGAATATCTTGGAGTGCTAAACGTCGTTCTAGTTCTACTTCAGTTTCGGGAAAAGTTGGCGATCGCAAAATCCGCCCTGCCAATGTTAAAATTTCTCTAAAATCGGATGTTACCGTTTTGAAAGATAGCAAAAAATAATCAGTACTGGTATCTGCACTCAAACTCGCCCCTACAGACTCGACAATTTCGGCAATTTCTAAACTAGAAAGTCCATCGCATCCCTTTGTCATCACTGCTGATAGCAAATGTGCCAACCCTGCTTGCTCTCGGTTTTCGTTACAACTACCAGCACGCACAAAGATTCGCGCCGCAATAATGTCCGCAGCCGGGTTTTCTGCCACCAGCACGACAATACCATTGTTTAATACGGTGCGATGAATAGGCGATTTTTGCAGCAAGGTTGTCATTTGTCCTTTGTCCTTTGTCATTTGTCATTTGCCATTGGTCTTTTGCCATTGGTCTTTTGCTAATGCCCAATAACTAACACGGTTTAAGTACAGTAACCGCATAATTTTGCGGTGAGAGATACTGTTTAGCTAAATTTTGCAGTTCTTGGGCATCAAAAGACTGAATCTGCTGAGGATATGTCACAGCCAATTCAGCCTGAGCGATCGTATTGTAATATCCATAAAGCCCAGTCAGTTGATTTGGCGTTTCGGTAGAAAACGCATATTCATTACACAGCAGTCTGCGTGTACGGGCAAGTTCCTGTTCACTAATTCCTCTAGTCTGCAAATCATCCAAATGAGAGCAAATCAAGGACTCAACTTCCTCCAGGTTTTCTGGTTCTAACCAAGCAGTAATTGTAAATAAACTCGATTCCCGTTGTAGAGAAAAATTACTGCAAATTCCCTGTACCAATTGCAAATCTTCTCGCAAATCGCGCACTAAACGCGAAGTCCGCCCTTCTGCCAATAACACTGACAACAAATCTAAACCATAGCCAGTGCGGATTTCCTCTACTCCGGGTACGAGCCACGCCATCAACAATCGCGCTTGCTCTATGCGTGGTAAACACAGTTCTTGACGGTGAATTCCTGTTATCACTGGCTCTGCTACTTTCTCAAACTGCGGACAATTAGAGCGTTCGGCAAAATCAGCAAATGAACGATTTACCATTTCCCAAGCTGGTTGCTGGCCTATACCTCCTGCAATCACTACCGTCATATTTTCCGGTTGATAGTAAGTGCGGTGAAAACAGCGCATTGCTTCTGGTGATTGCTGCATCAGTTCTGGCTCAGTACCCAACACCGAACGTCCGTAAGGGTGATGCTGATAGATGCTTTGAATCAGAGTTTGGAATCCTATCCAGTCGGAATCGTCATGACAAGAGCGAATTTCCTCTAGCACTACGTCCCGTTCACGGCTAAATTCATCTTCTGGAATTGCCGCATTCAGCAGTAGTTCTCCCAAGTAGGGCAGAGTATCTTCCAGATAAGGGGCAGCTGTAGTGAGTGAATAATGAGCATAATCATAGCTTGTGGCTGCATTACTCACACCACCCCGGTTTTCAACTTTGTAATCGAACATTCCAGGGGGTAGTGTCGCTGTACCTTTAAAAATCATGTGTTCTAAAAAGTGCGCCATGCCGAACCACGGTTCTGGCTCTAGGCTTGCTCCAGCACGCACCCAAACATCCGCCACAACTACAGGGGTAGTGGGAATTTCTTGATGAATAAATGTTAAACCACTCTCTAGTCGGAAGATCGAGGCTGGAAATACGGTATTAGTTACTTGTTTTAACAATTTTTTGTAGCTTTAACCACAGTTTCAGATAATTTCGTTATCTTAACTCTGAACGATACCTAATTTAGAATCAAGTTATACAGATTTTGTTTTAATCACCAAATATTGCTAACTTCTATAGCAGTTCTCGGTTACGTGAGTTACACCCGTAGGGGCACGGCATGCCGTGCCCCTACACCTTGAGATATAACGTTGTACCGCATCTGAATGGGAACCGCTATAAGTTAATAGAGATTAAATTTGTTTGATTAATCCAGCCAAAATGTTTAATCTGCGTTGTTTCAGATTTTTAGTTTGGAATTTATTATTGATCCTATAAGTAATAGTGATTAAAATAATTAAAGCTCTTTAGTTGTAACTGAATTTGGTAGCTAATAATTTTAAGTTCACCGCGACGCCGTTTTACCTAAGTTTATGACCTGGGTTTATCCAGGTGGGAACCTAAATTCCTCGTTTAAAGTTTCCGGGTACATGCCCGGTCTACTGCCACGAGAACAGTTGACTCCCTTGTCATTAAAGGCATAGATCAAAAAACTTGATGGCAGTCACCAACGTCGTAGTTGAACTTCACTCATTATAGCTTTCAAAAAGATGTTGTGTGTTAAACATCGAAAGTTTCTGCCGGAGCATCTGATTTTTGCAAAAGCTGAGATGTTCCCGTTTGTGATGAATTTACCTGGGATACCAGATAGATTCTATAGTGTGAGCGATCGCACTTGCTGATTCTCTATTTTGATTATCTAGCAAAACGGTGATATGTCCTAACTTTCTTCCAGGGCGTGATTCTGTCTTCCCATACCAATGAAGGTGCGCCTGGGGAATCTCTGCTATTTGTTGACGCTGGCTTTGATAGTCGCTGTCAGAATTTTCATACCCTAGTAGATTTACCATCACAGCACCAGCGCACTGTAAAGCCGGATTTCCCAAAGGTAAACCACAAACGGCTCTAAGATGTTGCTCAAACTGAGAAGTTTCACAAGCGTCTAGGGAAAAATGCCCAGAATTGTGAGTACGCGGCGCAATTTCATTAACTAGGATTTTGCCATCAGCACCCAGAAATAGCTCAATCCCAAAAATTCCTACTACTTCTAGGCTATTTAATAGAGTATGTGCGATCGCTTGGATTTCTGCTACTTGATTGGGTGTAATCTGGGCTGGCGCAATTACCCGCCGACATACTTGTTGTTCTTGTTGCGTTTCTACCACTGGGTAAGTTACAATTTCTCCCTCCACAGAACGAGCCGCAATTACCGCTAGTTCTCTTTCAAATGAGACAAATTCTTCTAACAAGAAAGGTGATTGATTTAAAGTTTTTGTTGTGGTTTCATAACTTAGCTTTTGCTCTAAAGTAGCGAAATCTTGAATTATGAAAGTACCCTGACCGTCATAACCGTGGCGGCGGGATTTGAGAACTAAGGGAAAACCCAAATACTCTACTTGGGATTTGATATTCTTCAGTTGTTCAATGGCGAAAAATTGCGGAACAGGTAAACCTAAATCGCGTAAATAGCAGCGCTGGTGATATTTATCTAAAAGAGGAGCTAAAGCTTCTAATCTGGGACGGAAACAAACGCCTTGCTGTGCTAGAAGGAATAATGCATCTAAGTTAACAAATTCGTTTTCAAAGGTGATGACATCGCATTTCTGAGCTAATATTTCTGTAGCACTAGCGTCATCTATCGGGGCAGAAACGATTTCCTGAGCGATTGACACAGCCGGGTCGTGTTCACTAGGAGTTTGTATGATTAATTCTACTCCTAGCTTCTGTGCTGCATCCGCCATCATCCAGGCAAGTTGTCCGCCACCAATTACACCAACACGCTTCATTGACATCCTAGAGAATCACGAGTTTGCACACCTGTTTTGGAATTAACACCACTGGCTTTAGCGCACAGTTCTTTAATTTGCGCCCTATCCAAAATTGCATCTGTAAAATCTGCACCATCTATATTTACATCATTAAAGATGGCGCGGAGCAAAAGGGCTTCTTTGAAAACTGCATCGCTCAAATCTGCCTTAGTCAAGTTTACCTGATCAACCATTGCGTTAGTTAAATCCGCTCCGTGGAGATTTGCTTTTGTCATCACCGAAGCGCTCATGACTGCTCCCCGCAAGTCAGCGTTTGTAAAGTTAGCCAATTCCATGTTGGCGTTAGAAAACTCCGCAGCTTGCAAACTTTCGCCAGAAAAATCACGTCTTGATAACTCTGCATTGCTAAATGAAAGTGGATGAGTCCAGTCTACTGCCAGTGCGGGATGAGCCACGCACCAGACAATAATTCCCACAAGTAATGCTAATCCTTGTCGCCAAAACATATCGAGAGCCAATTTGGTGTCTAATCGCTGCATTTAACTTACCGTATTTGAATATTAGCAAGACTGGATCATTCTAATTCAGGACTTACGTTAACCGAAAAATATTGAATGGGATGGCAACTGGCAAGGTAGAATTTACCTGGAAGATAATACCTGATGGTAAAGAGTAAGGAGTTAGGGGTAAAAATCGTAACTCACAACTTGTAACTCATAATTTTTAGAGAGGGATTTACTGTGGAGCAAAAGATTAACTGCGCCGAAGCCTGTGTTAACGGCTGTATTTTAGGGGATAACTGCCCCAATATCGAGTTTAAAGAGGCTACTGCAAAATTTATTGAAGAGACTCCCTTAGACAAAATGTTGGAGTTGGCAGAAGAACGTCTGCGGAAAAAAATAACGGAACCGCCAAAATGGGTCTTTCCTGAAGACCTGTAGCATTTGAGCTAAACAGGCGCAAGTAAGACAGTGCGGAGGCTAAATAGTATCGGGATCTATATTTAATTCTCGCAGTTTTGTTGCCAAGCGATCGCTGCGGTTTTGCCACAACCACTCTAAACATTGGATGAGCAGTGTCATCTGTAGCCGATGCAGGTCAGTTTCCAAAGGCGGTTCGTCACTATATAAATCCCCTGGCGGAAATATAACATCTTTTGAGGTTGCTAAATCTGGGGCGACAAACATGGCGGCAAGTAGTCTTAGTGCTATAAGTTTAGCCTAGCAGTGAAAAGCTGATTTTTAATCGTCACGTATATTTGCTAATTGCTTTATCAAAATACTTAAATGCTTTCACAAAATGGCATTTGACTTACTCAAAATGGCATTCGACTTACTCATTTTGGTGTTTTCCGCAAGCAAAATGGCATTTGACTTACTCAAAATGGCATTCGACTTGCTCATTTCGGTGTTTTCCGCAAGCAAAATGGCATTTGACTTACTCAAAATGGCATTCAACTTACTCGTTTTGGTGTTTTCCGCAAGCAAAATGGCATTTGACTTACTCAAAATGACATTTGACTTACTCATTTCAGTGTTTTTCGCAAACAAAATGTTTGAATGCTTTCTCATTTTTGGTAAATAAGTCGTCAAGAATAAATCAAACTACAAAATTTAAAGTTTTGTAGGGCGTGTTATTGCGTAGCGTAACGCACCCTATAGCGGTTCCCATTCAGATGCGGTACAACGTTATATCCCAAGGTGTAGGGACACGGCATGCCGTGCCCCTACGGGTGTACCTCACGTAAACGAGAACTGCTATACTATTTGAATATTTATTTACAGCAATTTTCAGGTAATTAAACGATACCGTAATCCGGTTCAAATAGATGAAAACTGCTTTAATATTTAGCTAATTTCGGAAACCAGTTGAACAATAGACATCTCCAGAAATTAAATATGCGTTATGCAGAACCCTTGTAGAGACGCGAAATTTCGCGTCTCTACATTCATTATCGGAGATGTCTAATAACCCTAACCTGGATTCTAAATGTCTAACCCAATCACCGTTAACTCAGGTGGATGTTCAACATTAAACTGATAATATATCTCTCGTCGCTCTTGCGCTGGAAGAGTTAAATTCCATTCTAAGACACCCATTTCACCAAGTTGAATTTGCGGGTTGCTGCGGTTGAGACGCACTTTAATTTGCTCGTTGCGGCTAACTGGCAATTGTTCAGTTAGTTTTAAATTTACTTCTTTGTCTAGTAAATTAGTAATTATCAACCGATAACTACAAGTAATCCGACGCTGGTTGCTAATCAATCTTTTGTCTACCAGACGCTCAACTAAATCGCGGTCAATTTTTAAACCTTCATCAATCCCTAAGTTAAGTTTAAACTCTTGCCCTGGTGCAATATTTTCTAACTGAGTTGTCCCAATAAAAACGTTATCGCGGAAAATATTTGCTTTGCCTGGCAACAAAGTCGCACCGTTGGGACTATTTTTCACATTAGCTTGGAGATAAGCGAAGCTTACTAAGCGCGGCATTGCTACATAATCAAAGTTACAGGGATAATCATCGTTGAAAATCGTTGTTTTATGAGGTGCGCCATCACTGGGAATGTTACCGCCACTATTCAATTTAAAGGTAACTACACTCCCTTCTTTGGATACTTCTGCTGTCACTGTTTCTGCTGGGATAAGACTATCCTCTGCAACTTCGTCTTGTTCTTGCCAATCAGCTCTGGCAGCAAAAGCCGGCGGATCTGCAATACTAGGTAACAGTGGCGGTTGAGCTGCAAATCGTTGTCGCACTCTTTGCGGAAGTGGGGTATCAATATACCAGGGTTCAAGTTTGGGTGGGAGTGTACCTAATCCCGGTTTAGCTGTAGAAAGAATGATATTTGCACCAATCCAATCTTCGCCGCTGCTTTGAGTGATTTCTGCAAGGTAGCTTAAATGAACAATATCGCTGGTAGTGCTAAAGCGCAAGTCATAAAGGGGAGTCCAGCTAGCGCGGTTCACTAGGTATGATAGCTCTAATTCAAATTCGCCTTCACCTGCAACTTCAACGCCTACAACTAAACTAAAACTCTCTTGAGGATGGGGTGTTTGAATTTTTTGCAATGAAGTATAGAGTGCTTGCAGTTGGTTGTCTAATTCCTGCTGTTGGGTTTTGCACTCCCCAGATGCGATCGCATACTCACTATACTGGCTGCCGAGAAAGTTGAGGAAATCTAAAGTTTCGCTCAGGCTGAGATTTTTCCGAGACAAACTCTGTGAAAAGGGTTTCTCTGCCGTTTCTCGTAAGCCTTCGATAAAACTAGACTGTAATGCTAAAGCATCCACTTGGGCTTGCAGATGGCGTTTTTCTGCTTCTACTTGCTGAATTTGCCTTGTCAAATGTGCTACTCGCTCTCCTACAGGCTCAATAGTGTAGATGCGATCGCTACTCACTCCCAGCATTCGCACCCCAACGGTGCCTGTACCGCTAACCCTAACAGACTCAGTTTCTAGAGTCACTGGCACTGCGGTAATTATTAATTCCTGTTCAATTCCGGTCAAAGAAACTATACCCCGCCGTGTAACCAGCGCTCTATCAGCGTAGACTGTTACAGCTACAATCTCGCTTTGTATTGTTTTGCGCCAAGATGGTATTTCCGGGTTAACCACTGCCAGTTTTCCCCCATTTTTAATAGTTATGCTGGTTAATTGTCAATGTTTCCCGGTCTAACCGTCAACCCCTTTAAGGAATTCAAAACAGTAATTCATAATTACAAATTAGTATTACATCCTCTCCAATACCTGAATTCCCAACAAAGATAGTCCCAATTTCAGAGTTCTAGCAGTCAAATCACACAAAATCAAGCGGGATGTTCGCTGCGGTTCCTGTGCCTCCAACACCTGAACTCCCTGATTGCGATCGTAAAACTGATTAAACTTTTTACTCAGTTCATACAAATACTCACACAAACGATTAGGAAGCAAGTCTTGCTCTACATTGCTAATAACTTCATCCAGTTGAAGCAAATATTTTGCCAGTGCTAATTCTGTTTCATGCTGCAACAGGACAGCATTGTTTCCCAACTCCTTAAAGTTAATATTACCCTTGCGGCTAATCCCCTGAATCCGGGCATAAGCATACAGCATATAGGGCGCAGTATTACCTTTAAGATCCAGCATTTTATCGTAGCTGAAGATGTAGTTACTGGTGCGATTTTGGCTTAAGTCTGCATATTTAACTGCACTGATCCCAACGATCCTAGCAACTTCATTAATAAATTCTTCAGTTTCTTGGCGTTCTTCTTCTTGTAATCTAGCTTTTAGGTCAGCATGGGTACGAGAAACAGCTTCATCTAATAAATCCCGCAACCGCACAGTATCCCCAGAACGAGTTTTGAATTTTTTCCCATCTTCTCCTAACACTAACCCGAAGGGAATATGCACCAATTCCACATCATCGGGAATCCATCCGGCTTTACCTGCTACCTGGAAGAATTGGGCAAAATGGTTTGCTTGTCCAGCATCGGTTACATAAATTATCCGCTTTGCTTCATCCTGCTGAATCCGGTAGCGAAGGGATGCCAAATCTGTAGTAGCGTAGTTATAACCGCCATCTGATTTCTGCACAATTAAAGGTAGAGGTTCACCTTCTCTATTTGTAAACCCTTCCAAAAAAACGCATTTTGCCCCCTGGTTTTCTACCAGTGACCCAGATTTCTCCAAATCTTCCACAACTCCTGATAGTAAAGGGTTATAGAAAGATTCTCCGCGTTCAATTAGTTGGACATCGAGCAAGTCGTAAATTATTTGAAACTCCCGCCGCGACTGTTCGCACAGCAGTTTCCAAGCATGGCTTGTATCTTCTGCACCTGCTTGTAATCTGACGACTTCTTGCCGTGCTGTCTGTTGAAAAGCCTCATCTGTATCAAACCGCAGTTTGGCTTTGCGGTAAAAGGAGACTAAATCACCAATATTTAAAGCATTAGCGGTGGTAAGTGCATCTGGGTAAACTTCCCGCAGATAGGCGATTAACATCCCAAACTGCGTACCCCAATCACCTACATGATTTAACCGCAGCACATTATGTCCTTGGAATTCTAAAATCCGGGCGATGGAATCACCAATAATCGTAGAACGCAAGTGTCCGACGTGCATTTCTTTGGCAATATTCGGACTAGAGAAATCTACAATTTCCCGCTTGGGTGTTTTGGCGGCTGGAACTCCCAGCCGGGAATCTGCTTGAATTGCGTTGAGTTCTGCTTCTAAGTATGCCGTTTTCAGTTTTAGATTGATAAATCCTGGCCCAGCGATTTGGGGCGGTTCGCAGAGTTCGGATACATCTAATTTATCAACGATCGCAGATGCGATCGCTCTTGGTTGCAATCCTAATTTCTTACTCAGGGATAAAGCCACATTTGCTTGATAATCGCCAAATTTAGGATTGCTAGCAGGAACCAGAATTGGATCTATTCCAGCGAAGTCAGTGCCAAAAGCCGCGACTAAAGCCTGTTCAAGCTGAACTTTTAGTTTTTCTTGTGTAATTTTCATATATAAATTTTATCTGTGAGAGGGAGAATGTAGCTCTGGAAAAGCTCGATTATTTAAACCTTTTCACCCGTATAAGTCTACGGGTGAATTTACGTGTGTAGTGGCATTTATATTTTATCTACCGCGATCGCGTTCTAAATCATCAATTACTTTTTGCAAATACCACTCGTCTGACATCCCAGGATAGTAATCCTGCTTCTGCTCAATCAATCGCTCGGCCATTTCCCAATATCCCCCAACCATTCGCAAAAGTCGCTGATGTAGAAGGTTATATTTTTGCTTTTTTGACTCTGGACTAAATTTTTGGATTTTTTCTAGGCTATTTAAGACTTGTTGATAATTTCCCCAATCTTCTTGCTCACAAAAGATACTCGCCGCCCGTTGATAATCTTCCACAGCGTTTTGCATTTCTTCTAAGCAAGTATAGGCAATGCCGCGATTGTAGTAAGCTTGAGCATCATTAGGATTTATTTGCAGCGCTTGGGTGTAATCTTGAATCGCACCGAGATAATTGCTCATTGTCCGATAGGTATTACCTCTGGCAATATAAACTAAGGGATCTTTGGGTTGCATCTGGAGTGCTTGGTTAAGATCCGCGATCGCACCTTGATGATCTCCCAATACAGAACGGGCTTTACCTCGGTTGCGATAGACAATGGCATCTTGAAAATTTAGTCGCAATGCTTGATTAAAATCGGCGATCGCTTCTCGATAATTCCCCATTTTACAACGCACAACCCCACGACAGCAGTAAGCTTGGGCATCTTGCGAATCGGCTTGCAATAACCAGTTTAAATCGGCGAGTGCTTCTTGCGTATCTCCCTTTTCCGCCTTTTCTAATAATTGCGTGAAATATTCTTTTGTGGATAAAATTGGCGCATTTGTAGAATGGGATTTCTCGACAGCAGTTTTTTCTGGGGATTGTAGCTGTTTAATTAGTTCCAGACAAAGACGACAATTTTCTTTATCCTGTTGCTCTAAATATAATTGTGCAGCCTTTTTAAAATTAGCGATCGCATCTTGAATATAACCCTGTTTACGCCGCACTATCCCCCGCAGATTGTAAGCAGCCGCATAATTGAGATTGAGACGAATAGCACGTTCAATATCCTCCAGCGCCCCCGGTAAATTTTTCAGCGCCACCCTTGCTAATCCCCGACAATAATATGCTTCTCCATTCTCAGAATTAAGCTTCAGGGCTTCGGTATAATCTGAAACAGCTTTAAGGATTGCACCTGAGTCATAATATGCCAAACCGCGCTGCAAGTAAGCTTCGGTAAAGTAAGGTGTCAGTTGTAAAGCCTGATTAAATTCCTCAATTGCTCCAGCGTAGTCTTTTCGCCTAGCCTTTTCCAATCCTCTATTGTAAAATTCGTCATTCATGGCATTTGTTTGGTTGATTCAGTTAGTTGAATTCCAGTAGCCTTACCCTTAATATTCTAAGTATTCAGCTTGGATTTGCTGCATTTCGTATTTTCAGTAAATTAACCCACTATAGAGTTTTCTTGACTTAATGAAGCGATCGCACTCAAATCTGGTTCAATGAGTGAAGAAAGCAATGTCCACAACTGCAAATCAGTAAAATCTGGAATTGCCATAAATGCGCCGACTTCCCGCAAAGCTTGAGGCTCGTGGGTGGATGCTATACCAATGGTGCGGATATCTGCGCCCACCGCAGCCCGAATTCCAGAGGGAGAATCTTCTAAAGCGATCGCTTCCTCTGCTGTAATTCCCAACTTATTCAAGGCAGCTTGGTAGGGCGCAGGATCGGGTTTACCTGCAATACAATCATCCGCTAAAACAACTGTATGAAAAGCTTCTTTTATTCCTAAAACCTCTAACATAAATTCTGCGTTTAATTTAGGTGCATTAGTAACTAATGCCCGTTTTAACTGATGTGTATCTGTCCATGCTAGTAATTCAGAAAATCCATTCAGAGGTTTGAGATTAGAGGCGAGTTGGCGAAAAAGCGCCTCTTTTTCGTCCGCAAATTTTTGCCCTTCTGCTGCTGATAATTGTGGCAGAATATCTTTGACAATTTCTGGATTTAGCCGCCCACTAATTCGGGATTTATAAAATGTTTCGTCAATTTCTAGGCTGTAATTTAACAGTATTTCCTGCCAAGCTCGGTAGTGTATGGGGTCAGTGTTGACAATAGTGCCGTCTAGGTCAAAAAGAATTGCAACTAGCATGATTTTAGGTAAGATGTAAATAATTGTTAACTTGATTTAAATAGTTTACATTGTTAGTGCTTCTTTCTTCGTCAATACAGAGCAAAAAGTCGCAAATTAATCTGCTAATCTTCTTTTTAAACTGGATTCTATCACCAGAACTGTTAATACTTCTTCCCTCCTGTCTTCTCTTATAACTTTCTGTGTAAGCAAATGCTAGCCGCCACAAACTTTTTTCGCGTTGATGATCTACTAGTGCAGATTTACAACTCTGAAGTCGAAATGGCCCAAGAAGTTGCCAAAATCGCCCAAAAGCATTTACAGCAACTTCTCCAGCAACAGGATACAGCTGCTGTATTGTTAGCAACAGGTAACTCGCAACTCAAATTTCTTGATGCTTTGATTGTATTGGGTGGTGTAGATTGGTCAAAGATTACTCTGTTCCATCTAGATGAGTATTTGGGAATTACTGCTGACAATTCTGCGAGTTTCCGGTACTATATGCGAGAACGTGTAGAGAAGCGGGTTGCTCCTAAGGAGTTTCACTATATAGAAGGTGATACATTGCAACCACTGACAGAATGCGATCGCTATACCAAACTATTACAAGCACAACCAATTGACTTATGCTGTCTTGGTATTGGCGAAAATGGACATTTGGCTTTTAACGATCCAGCAGTCGCAAATTTTCAAGATCCTTACAGCGTTAAACTAGTAAGACTGGATATAGTTAACCGTCAACAACAAGTAAGCACGGGTCAATTTCCGAATCTAGAAACTGTCCCACAGTATGCTTTTACTGTCACCATCCCGACAATTTGTTCAGCTAAAAAAATTATCTGTCTTGCTCCAGAAAAACGCAAAGCGAATGTGGTGAAGAAGATGTTGCAAGGATCTATAAACACAGACTGTCCGGCTTCTATTCTTCGTCAACAACCCCAAACGACGTTATTTTTGGATGTTAATTCTGCTAGTTTGCTTTAAGTAATGGGATTAGGTATAGCGGTTCCCATTCAGATGCGGTACAACGTTATATCCCAAGGTGTAGGGGCACGGCACGCCGTGCCCCTACGGGTGTACCTCACGTAAACGAGAACTGCTATACTTTATCTGATGGGCAGTTCAACGGACGTGATTAGGACTTACGCACTGTACAAATTAATCATGGTATGATTTTACCAAAACAGGTCGTTTCAGATTTTGATTAATCATTACTTTGATACTAAATAGATTAGCGCTGTAGGGGTTTAGCATTGCTAAACCCCTGCGAAAGATGCGGTTTTTTCCATCATACATATTTGGTCTTTTCTGTCAATGCGTAAGTACTAGTGATATTGCAATACGGTTCGGATAAGACTTGATCCCCCCCAACCCCCCTTATAAAGGGGGGCTAAGAATGGTACATCAATAGCTAAAAGTAAACCCCCACTTACCAATTACTCCGTCAAAAAAGTTGACACAGGTAGTCACTTTGTATTATAGTATGTTACAAAAGTAATGAGTTAAATTAAAAAGACTTCCTAACTAGTACAGCATGGTGGAAATAAAAATACCATTTGTACGCAGTTAATTTATATTACAATAAAACTTTTTCGCAATCTCCTACCTCAACCCAAAATAACTCGACTAACGCTATATCCCTCACAAATATGGATTTTGACTACTTTAGAAGCAATGAAGGCACTCCTGCAAATAATACCAGACAAAGCTTACTTGCTAGCGGTTGGCGACCGTTTCACCGAGAATTAGATTGGGAGTTTTTGAGGAAACTGTTGTATAGTGACTCAGGGGAATTAAGTCAAAAAAGTTTGAATTTGGCGAGTAATATTGCTGAGATTTTGGGACGAAATAATTATGCTTGGTGGGCTAATTTGTTAAATGTTGTATCTGATAGTACGCGCTACGAAATTGAAAAATTTTGGAACTATATTACACCAGATCCTCAATCACCAGATCATCGCTACAAAGATATTTTAAGTACGGAGACACCCATCGTCCAATTTGTTAGCCGTAGCAGTATTCCTATTGATTACGTTCTTAACCGACTGCAAGAAATTACTGTACTGCGAGTATTACATTTTTTGGCTTGTCCCGACATTATTACCCAATATTACTCAGAAAGAGATTTTTATTTCCCTATAGATAAATTTGTTAGTTGGGAACGCTTAGATGTGATCAATACTGTTTATGCTTACTGGGCGAAGCATGACGTTTGGTTGCAAATTGACCCCTACGATCGCGGGCGACGACAATATACTTTAATGGCGAAAAATCTTGCACCACTAGTTAACAAAGCGACTTACGATTTAGCAGTCATGCTGAGTGGATATCAAAGTCGTGTAGGCAAGGTTCATAGTCAATTTCCCATTCGGACATTTCCAGTAGATATCCAAAACTTTACTGATTGTGTACAGCAAGCAGTTCTTAATCAAAACCAGTTAGCGGTTGTTGTACATGGAGAACCAGGTACTGGTAAAACAGTCTGGACACAGGCGATAGCAAAAGAAATTCTGATGCCTTTAGGGTATGTAATTTTCATTTTAGATCATGATGCGATCGCCAATTTTGTTCCACCAACTTACATTGAGCGTATTTGTATTGTGATTAATGAAGCTGATAATCTAGCGCAAAATCGCGCTTCCGAAGTAGCGCAATATAATAACAAAACCGAACACATTCTCAGTTTGCTAGATGGCACTTTGTATCAGAGTGTAATTGATGACTCTGGGATTCAGATGCAGCAAAGGCTAGTTGTTTTGATGACTTGCAACACTACCGAAAGATTAGATCCAGCTATGTTACGTAAAGGCAGGGTGGATTTAATCTATGAGTTTACACAATTGTTTGTGTAATTAACAGGCGCTAGGGGTGTACATCTGTGCGCCTCTTTTCGTTTAGAAAGCAATGTAAAGTATAATTACTTCTTCAAATCACAACACTATCGGCGATGCCTCAGCACAACTTTGTTACCATCATAGACGTGCAAGCAGCACAAGAGCATCATCGCACTAATTGCAATTAGACATCTGGTGAAAAAGAATGTAGAGACGTAGCACTTCTACGTCTCTACGATGGTTCTGGATAAAGTATATTTAATTTCTGGAGATGTTTACTGTGTCTAATAGGCGATGTCTACAATTGGCTACGCCTACGTTAATCGAATATCAATCGAACTGAGAAATCACAACCTCTTGATCGGAAAAACGCGCTATGATTGTCAAACTTCCGCCAAGAGATTTAATGTATCGAGAAAGCGTGGATATTTGAATATCATCCTGATGTTCAATTTTTGAAAGTGCTGATTGTACCACTCCCATATTCTTTGCCACATCGCTTTGTGTATGTCCAAGGGACTCTCGAAGCTCAGAAAGTGTTAATTTCAGCAATGTAAGGTTTGCTTGAATCTCGCTTTCTGCCTGTTGTTCAGGAGTCATTTTTTTACGAAGTTCATCAAATGGCTTCGTCTTCATAGAAACCCTTCTGTTTTTAATTCTTCTAAATGTTCGTCATACAACGTATCCGCTTTTGGCACATTCTCTTCATACCACCGATCATCTCCTCCCTTATTTCCTCCAAGAAGAAGAATGGCCACTCTCCTTGGATCAAATGCATAGAGTATTCGGTACGGTTCTCCTCTGTGCTGCACCCTCAACTCTCTCATATGCGAATGACGTGAGCCGTTTATTTTTGAACTGTAGGGAAAAGAAAGCTCTGCTCCCCGCGCCTCAAGTAGTCGCACGACTGTATCAATTGCAACTTGGGTGCTGTCATCTAACTCAACCCACCACATTTCAAACTCGTTTGTAAATTCTACCTCCCACGTCATTATTACTTACACATATTTTAACGAAAATATCACCTTTAACTCATATTATGACTATATCTGTGCAGAGCAAGTAAAGAAAGAATATTCTTAAACTTGGCGATCGCTTATTTACCACTAGATTTAGGCTAAAAAACAGTAAATTCAGGATTTTTAAGAATATTGTTTACATATGTTAATATTGTCTCCTTGTTTTAAATGCCGATATTCAGTATGACCACCATAAAGGCTGTTCTCAAGGATTCAGAGCAAGTCACTCGATTATTTTCTCACCTGGAATTTGATGGAAATAAACTCAATCATCAACCAGGTAGTGTATTGGGGAGTACGGCGCTGATTGCGGGAACTACTGTTGGGGCTGGGATTTTGGCTCTACCAGCAGTTACCTTACCGGCTGGTATTGTCCCATCCACATCTGGGCTGATTGCTGTTTGGCTCTACGCTTTAGTTTCAAGTTTGTTGGTTGCAGAAGTCACTTTAAACACCATGCGTCTAGAGGGGCGTGTCAGTGTAAGTCTGTTGGTAATTATTGAGAAAACCCTTGGTAAACTGGGAGCGCGAATTGCTGGCGGCGCATATCTATTTATACACTATGCTCTTTTGATGGCATACATTACCCAAGGTGGAGAGATTTTAATATCTGCGGTGGCAAAAGTCTGGGGTGTGCAGAACCTATTGCCTACCTGGGTGGGCACAACGACTTTCACGGTTTTATTTGGCGGCATTATGTATCTTGGGCGAGAAAAGTTTATTGAGAAATTAAACAGCGCCTTTGTCGGAATTGTCATCGTTTCCTTTTTGGGACTATTGTTGCTAGCAGGAGGGCAAGTTAAGAGTGCTACATTCTTAATTCAAGATTGGAGTGTCCTTGGTAATGCCGTTTCAGTTATGGGTGTGTCACTGTTTTTCCAAAACGTTGTACCTGTGGTTGTGACGCAACTCGAAGGAGATGTCTGCAAAATTCGTCAGTCCATCTTTATTGGTTCGTTGATTCCCCTAATCATGCTCTTGGCGTGGAATTTTGTAATTTTGGGAAGCGTCAGCCCTGATATGCTCCATGACACATCTGTTTTTGACCCATTGCAAATTTTACGAGGGGGTGGTGCGGGGGAATGGTTAGGAGTGCTAGTATTAATTTTCTCAGAGTTTGCGATCGCCACATCATTCATTGGTTTTGTGTACGGGTTGCTGGATTTGTTCAAAGATATTTCCCTAATTACACAGGGCGACTTTTCTAATCGCCTACACCTTTATTCCCTGGTTCTTTTCCCTCCGATGACTCTTGGAACGCTCAATCCCAACATCTTCTTTACTGCCTTAGATTACACAGGAGCGCTCAGTGTCTCAGTTTTAGGTGGGATTATTCCGGCGTTAATGAGTTGGAAGCAACGTCAAGAGGAGGAAAACTCAAATAGTATAAATCAACTACTCGTTCCTGGGGGTAAGGTGACACTTATTGTAATGATTGGAGTGGCATTAGCCCTGATGGAAAGACAAATTATGTCAATTTTTATTATGTCTGATTAATCAAGCTGATTAACACAGGACTTACGTAAAATACCTCTCAAACTCGGCATTGCTGAATCAGGAAATGAGAAGCTCACGCAAAGGTAGAAAGAACAATTCAGCAATGTCTTGTGTGCTTCTGTGGTTCAATTTTCCATTACCTATTCATAAGTTTCATAACAATTCAAAAATAAAAAATGTTCGTTCGTAGTTAGAACTTTGCTTATTGATTGCTTGGCGATATCATCGGGTATTCAACTTAAACTCATCAAACTTCAATACCTCAGAATCGGGTTTGCGAGTATCAAAGCGATAGCTACTTATCGTACTCGTCCCCGTATCAAAAATACTGAAAACCGTAATATCATTACTCGCAATATAAGGCATCGGCTTACCATCTTCGCCCAGCAAGGGGGCAATTGTTGGCAGCATCGGTTCTAAACCATTGGGATCACCAAGCTTAACATAATCCTCTTGATATCCAATTGGTACTTCTCGCTTTCTATCACCCCAAGCAGCACCGTAAGTATTGCCGACATTAGATGTTTCTAGAAAGTGCATTCCACTGGGACTAACAAAGCGGTTCCACAAATGGGAATGCCCATAAAATACCAATTGCACATTAGCCGCTTCTAATAAAGGGACAACATCGCGGATAATATAATCTGCATCTTTGGGGTATTCGTAACGCACTGCTTTGATATTCTCGCTATCCCGTTCAATTATTTGTATTGGTTCTGTATAAGGAGGAACTATATTATCACCCAGCGTATGGGGCGGATGATGAAACATCACAACTTTGTATTTTGCTTGTTTAAACTCAGGGCTGTTGAGTTCTGCCTCTAGCCAATTGTACTGCTTGCTACCTTTAGTAATTGGCTCATAAATAACCTGTCCATAACCCCAATTTTCAGGATTATTTAAATCCTTTTCTGCTTCTTGATATCTACCTTTATGCTTTGCATTCAAGCTGGGAGTTCGCCACATATTCGTGATGTACAGTACCACCAAACGCGCATCACCAAAGGTAACTGCATAATACTTTTTTCCACCCTCTTGACTTTTTGGTAGAGTGAAAATCTCTTCATAGGTATTAGTATTAAAAGAATTATCTATTAGAGATTTTTCTTGGTAGATTTTTTGAGCTACTGCACTAGGAATCGGATCATTAAATTCACCGTTCAAACTTCCCGTTCTATCAAATCGTCCCATCACCTCATGATTGCCAATGCAAGTAAACATGGGTGCATATTGAATTATTTGTCCCCCAGTGTAGGTTGTCTTAACCCCGTCGTGCGTCATTTCATATTTAGCATGACCTTGTAAACCGGGAAACAATGCACCACCTTGATTATCATCAAACCATTCGGAGGCGCGATCGCTAATGTTGACCAAATCACCAGCAAACCACACTCCATCAACTCTGCCAATTGTCTCTACCACCTTTTGCAGATTTGCCGCTGTCATCGGTTTTAGTTGATGATCTGAGGTAAGCAAAATTTTTAGTGATGTACCTGATTTTGGGGTAGCTGCGAGGCTAAAAACATCACTACTAACGCTCTCGCCAGCTTCTAGCGCACTCGTAATCCGATAGTTTACCCGCACACCAGGAGTTAACCCAGTCACCTCAGCTTCATGTCGCCAAATGTCACGCTGGACGGGTTTTTGATAAACTTGGCCGTCTTTGGTTTGGTTTGCAACTCTTGAATCTTGGTCTTCACGAGTGCGACTGAGTTTGGTAGTATTTGCCTTAGCAGTTTGTTTGAGGTTTTCTCCGTAGGTGACTGTGTGATTAACACCAGCAAATTCGGTAAACCAAACTACTCGCACTGAGGTTTCAGTTGGCAGTTGCAAAAATGGATCGGTTAGTAGTTGGGGTGCTGATGTCATATTTGTTTGCCCACATGAATGCACGCTTATTAGGGTAAAGCAGATGACAAGCACAAGCATAGCTACTGAGTAAATTTTAGGGCTGCTTTTGCGTCTGAGCATGAGTAGTATACCAAATTTTGTCAGGTGTCCAAGACTCAAATCGGATTTTTATGTGCGATCGCATTTTTGCTAGTACCAGACTTTCTCTAGGTTTCTGGTTGAGCGCGGATTTCATTTGGACAAGGACGACCTTGTTCAACATCAGTAATATTAGCAAAAGTTGTCTCTGCAATATTGTGGAGAGCTTCTGCCGTAAAGAAGGCTTGGTGTCCGGTAATTAATACGTTGGGGAACGTTGTCAAGCGCTGGAAAATATCATCTTGAATAATTTCACCAGACAAATCCTCAAAAAACAATTCCGATTCTTGTTCGTAGACATCCACGCCAAGATAGCCAATTTTTCCTGACTTTAATCCCTCAATCACTGCTTGGGTATCAATCAACGCTCCTCGGCTAGTGTTAATTAGCATTACACCTGATTTCATCTGTTTTATCGCTTCAGTGTTGATTAAGTGATGCGTTTCTGGAGTCAAAGGACAATGCAGGGAAATAATATCGGATTTGGCAAATAGCTCAGGCAATTCTACATATTTCCCACCTAGCGCCTCCAATTCTGGATTGCGATAAACATCATAAGCTAATATGTGACAACCAAACCCCTTCATAATCTGTCCTAAAATCAAACCGATTTTGCCGGTGCCGACAATCCCCACTGTACGCTCATGCAAATTAAATCCCAATAGTCCATCTATGGAAAAATTGCCTTCTCGAACACGGTTATAAGCACGATGAATTTTGCGATTTAGGCTTAAAATCAATCCTACAGTATGTTCTGCTACTCCATAGGGTGAATAGGCGGGAACACGCACAACAGTCATCCCCAAGTCTGCTGCGGCTTGTAAGTCTACATTGTTAAACCCTGCACAGCGAAGGACAACCAAACGAGTTCCCCGTGAGGCGAGAAGCTCTAAAGTTGGAGCATCAACCTGGTCATGTACAAATACGCAAACTGCCGGAAATCCGGCGGCTAGGATGGCGGTATCTCGATTTAAACGAGGTTCAAAAAATATTAACTCGTGAGGATATTGATGTGGGGAGGTTCCCGCCGTTGAAACAGAATTTGCAGCTTCTAAAAACTGCCGATCATAGGCTTTTGTACTGAAGACTGCTACTTTCATGCTAAACCTCAGACTTTATGCTGCACGGTGTTCGAGTACATAATACCTTGGCATTTAGCAGAGCAATATCACGACGGGCGTGGCTGCAACACCTTTGAGCATTGCCAGTCTTAGGGATTGTAGTCTGTGCGAGCAATTCTCAAACTAAAGCAAAAATTTAGGATTTAAGGTAGAGCGATCGCCTGATTGAGAGAAATGCTATAATTTCATGGGGATATAATTAGATTTTCCTAAATTCACAGCATTTGAATCTAAAATAGATATTCAAATGTCTGAGTAAATAGCTGGAGAGGTGTCCGAGTGGTTGATGGTGACGCACTCGAAATGCGTTTTGGGGAAACTCAACGGGGGTTCAAATCCCCCCCTCTCCGTTTCAAAAACATTGCTGAAAAAGATGATCATGCGATCGCGGTTTTGTAAGTAGAGGTATACATCTGTACACCTCTACTTATAAATATGTATCTAGCAGTAAATATATACAGCGCCAACACAGATTTTTTAGGATAAACTAATGCCATCGTGTGAGGAGTGAACGATGGCAAATTGCAGTATGGGAAAAGTAATCTCATTTACTTTTATCAGCATCTGTTTATATCTTGGTATTAGTATAGGAGTCGTGATCCGGCTTGGGCAATCACAGCGATTAAATGCTGCTACTACACCCACCGAACCTGTGGGATTTCCATTAGCCATTCCTGAAGTCACGCCATCAATAATCAAACCAAATACTATTACTATCAAAGCCGTTGGAGATATTATTCCCGGCACTAATTTTCCTAACCACAGATTACCCCGCTTTCGAGATCAATTATTACCAAAGTCAGTGAGAACTCACCTGCAAGGATCTGATATTTTGTTTGGTAACTTTGAAAGTAGCTTAACTAATTATCCCTATACTGCCAAAGATATTAGTCGAGGACAAGTCTTTGCTTTTCGCTCTCCACCTGAATATGCCGAGTTGTTTGGTGAAGCTGGTTTTAATGTGTTGAATATGGCGAATAACCATGCAATGGACTTTGGCCCGGTAGGATTCAAAGATACAATGAAAAATCTTGAGGCTGTGGGCATTTCAACATTAGGTCATAAAAATCAAATTCTCTATTTAGAAGCTAACAATATCCCCGTGGCAATGATTGGGTTTTCTCCTTACGAAATGTATAATTCCATCCATGATTTAGGAGCAGCCCAAGCACTGATAACAGAAGCCAAAAATAATGCCAATATTGTAATAGTATCGATGCACGCTGGAGCCGAAGGAACGAAGGCACTACATATTAAGAATCAGACAGAGTTTTTTTATGGAGAAAACCGAGGTAATTCGATTAAGTTTGCCCGAAAAATGATTGATGCGGGAGCAGATTTAGTACTGGGACATGGGCCTCACGTTCCGAGAGCGATGGAAATATATAAAGGAAAAATCATCGCCTATTCTTTAGGAAACTTTTTGGGATACCGGACTTTATCTACAAATGCCCAGACTGGTGATTCAATGATTTTAGAAGTCAAACTTAACTCAGCAGGAGATTTAGTATCAAGTAAAATTATTCCTGTTCGCATGGATCGGCAGGGAATCCCTCAAATCGATCAGCGTTTTCGGACTGTGAAACTTATGCGCTATTTGAATAATCAAGCTTTTCCTAAGAGTCCAATGAAGATTAATCAGAAAGGGGAAATTGTTGTACAGAATAGCAAATAATAAATATGGAAGTTGTGGCTGCAAGTCAAATCCAAAAACTATGACAAGTTCCAAAAATGGTATGGACTCCTCTACACGCAAAAATACATCGTACTATCAAATCGCGTCACTTATTTGAGCGCGATCATCGGCTATTAGTCGCTGTCTCTGGCGGACAGGATTCTCTATGTTTAATAAAATTACTTTTAGATTTACAGTCCAAATGGGGATGGCATTTAGGTATTGCTCACTGCGATCATCGCTGGCGTTCTGACTCCCAAGCTAATGCTAACCACGTCGAAAACTTAGCTAAAACTTGGGGTATATCCTTTTATTTAGAAACAGCGATCGCTCCGGTAAATAGTGAAGCTGCTGCACGCGATTGGCGCTATCAAGCTTTAAGTGCGATCGCTCAGGCAAATAATTATCAATATATAGTTACAGGACATACCGCAAGCGATCGCGCCGAAACTCTCCTCTACAATTTAATTCGCGGTACTGGTGCTGATGGTTTACAAGCCCTGACTTGGCAACGCCCTCTAACTACGGGCATTATGCTAGTGCGTCCACTTTTAGAAATTACTCGAACACAAACAGAGCAATTTTGTCAAGAGTTCAAATTACCAATCTGGGAAGATTCCACTAATCAAGATTTAAAATACGCCCGCAACCGCATCCGCCAAGAGTTATTACCATATTTACAAGAAAATTTTAACCCCCAAGTAGAATTAGCCTTAGCGCAAACAGCAGAACTTCTCCAAGCAGAAGTGGAATATCTAGAAAAAGCTGCCCAGCAGTTGCGGGAAGAGGCGATGTCATGGAACATGGGGCATGAAAAAGATTCCCTTACTCCTCTTCTTCCCTTACAGTTAAATCGTCGAGTATTGCAGAAAGCACCATTGGCGCTGCAACGCCGCGTAATGCGTCAAATATTGCAGCGAATACTGACTGACGCCCCCAATTTTGAACACATCGAAAAATTAACGGCTTTAATTACAGCGCCAAACCGCTCGCAAACTGATCCATTTCCCGGTGGTGCGATCGCTCAAGTAGAAGACGACTGGATCTGTTTAAAATAGTTATTAGGACTTACGCACTATACAAATTAACCGTGATGTGCATTAAGGAAAATAGGCTGTTTCAGGCTTTTATTAATTATCCTTATGATCGTAAATAGACCACGCTGTAGGGGTTTAGCAATGCTAAACCCTTACGAAAGATGTGGCTTTTAGCCATATCCATATCTGGTATTTTTTGTCAATGCGTAAGTTCTAGTATTATAAAATGAAGTGCGGAATGTAGGTTATATGTATTGATTTACTATTTAAATAGTTCCAAAAGAAGTTAGTAGGTTACTGAAGACTAACGCCTTTATTCTTAGTAAATACTCATTAACAGCGAGGTAAATCTATGTCTCAAAATACAATTAACCACCTAATTCATAATAGAGATGCACGCGGTCATGCTCAAACGGGCTGGCTCGATAGTTATCACACATTTTCCTTTGGTAGTTTTTACGATCCCAACCGCATGGGATTTCGCTCTCTGAGAGTGATTAACGACGATCGCATCGCCCCTGGTGCTGGATTCCCTACCCACAGTCATCGTGACATGGAAATCCTCACCTATGTCTTAGAAGGTGCTGTAGAGCATAAAGACAGCTTGGGTACTGGTTCAGTAATTCGCCCCGGTGACGCACAGATTATGAGTGCTGGTACTGGGATCAGCCATAGCGAATTTAATCCCTCACCCACTGAAGCCTTGCACTTGCTACAAATCTGGATTCTTCCTGATCAAGAAGAATTGACACCAAGGTATGAACAAAAAACTTTTCCTCTCGAAGAAAAGCAAGGCAAACTCCGCTTAATTGCTGCTAAAGATGGGCGCAATGGTGCTGTAATAATTCACCAAGATATTGATTTATATGTATCTGTTTTAGAGGATGGTGATGTTGTTAATTATCAAGTCAAACCTGATCGTTATGCCTGGTTACAAATAGCGCAAGGCATAGTCAACTTAAATGGCGAGGAACTTAGAGCCGGCGATGGAGTGCAAATTAATGGTGAAGAACAGCTAAAAATTAGCACCAACATTGGCGCAGAAATCTTGCTTTTCGATTTAGCGTGATATAGCAATCCTGAATCAAACGCGCAGAAACAAGATCCCCGACTTCTTTGAGAAGTTAGGGATCTGTGGCTGGCAATTCTCACGAATCAAATAAGATTGCTATTGGGAATTATAAAAATAGGGATACAAAACTTTCACAATAGTTTTGACCTATCCCTTTTGTAGTATAAGTGTGTTATGAGCTTTAGTTATACAGCTATGCAACCTCTTCAGCTACTTATACGAGTCGTAAACTTGATTTACGAGTCGCAAACCTAATTTACTTGCTGATTTCGATATCGTATAAATTGCATAAGGTGAGGAGTTTTTGTTTGAGGCGATCGCGCAGACTCTCTGGTGATACAATTACGCAATCTTCCCAATAGGGCGATACTTCTCGAATCAACCAGAAGGGGTTAGCTACTCGGCGTACCACCTGACGCACATTATTAATCATGTCATCCTCAATATCACCTTCTTTCGGTTGATAGGCTTTAGCTAGCCAACGATAAAAGTGTAGTTGTACTTTGACATAATCAAGTTCACCCCGCCAATCACCACTTGTAGGTACAACAGACTTAATTCGCTCAAAGCTTAAGCAACGATTGTGCCAAAGTTCGGGTAATTCTGGGATATCGTTTTCTACGTCTGCTGTCTCTTCGCACCAGATCATCAGATAAAAGCGTTTCTCAAAAAAGCGCACCTCAGCATGACGAACTTTATAATCTAATTCCTGACCTTGAGAGTTGGAATAGAGAAGGTAGAAAGGCTGTTTTGCTTTCCTCAGTTCTTCTATCCTACTTCGCCATTCTTGGATAGGTTGACTAAGTTGTTTCATCAGCAATTGACGAAGAGGTGCTTCGAGATTGCCACGTTCTAGCAAAAGTGCAATTACAGTTTGTGCTTCTTCTATATGACCCGCATCATTTAAAGCTTTAATTGCTTGCTGTAAAGCATTAATTTCGTTAGAGTCAAGCGCAAAAGGCTTTCCAACCTCTACAGACTGTTGGGCGATCGCTACTATTAACCCCGAAATACTGGGTTCTTTACCCCATAATATATTAAGTTGGCGAGCGATCGCTTCTAGTTGTTCCTTGGTTCCAGGCGGAATTGACAGTGTAATCGTTTCTTTTTTTCTTGGCATCTATGATTTGTAATTACACTATTGACATAAACGGTATTTGTAGTTATTTTATATGTATACCAAGTTAATCAATAATTTCAATACAAAAAAAACCCAATGTTACTCGCTAGGCAAATACGAAAAAAGCCAGAGTATAGCTCTGGCTTACAACCCCTGATAGGGATTTATGAAGTTATGTTAACACCTTGATCACATCTTTCCTACAATTTCAATCCCTGCTAGGGATTAGGGCGTAGTCTCAAGGCTTCTTTAGTATACATCTCAAAAACCTCGGTGAACTTTTTTTTGCTCAACGGGCTAACTTTATCAGTTTTTTACTACAGACAAGAATGTGTTATATTCAGGAGAACCGAAACAAAGTTGTTTCAGTTCACCTATGTTGAGTGGTATCTCATAGGTTAGCACTAACACGGCTTTTTCGGCGCAAACCAACCTATTGAGGTGATTTCTTATGAAAGACAACCTTCAAGATCGAATGCTTCAAGTGATGTCAGATACTTGCTGGCATTCTACAGAAGAGCTAGTAGAAAAAGTTAGCCATCGATTTTCTGCAACTATGCACACTCTCAAGAAGTGTGGTTATCAGTTTGATAAACGGCGTATTCAAGGTCAGCAGCATGAGTATCGACTGGTAATCAAGTCAAAAGCGATCGCATAAACAGTATTTCTCACCTATCGGGGGTAGTTACTACTACTCCCATTCCTGAAAAAGCGGCTAGTGAGGTCAACAACTATGACTGATGATAGTTTGCTGTCCAGAATTTCCCTTGACTCCAATATTTGTTTCGGTAAACCTTGTATTAGAGGTCATCGTATAAACCATGAACGAACAAACATTACTAGAAAGAATCACATTTAACCCCCAAATCTTTGGTGGTAAACCGATTATTCGAGGTCGTCGTCTAGCTGTTGAACATATTTTAGGAATGTTAGCAGTAGGAGATACTATTGAAACTTTGCTAGAAGCTTATCCCTGGTTAGAACGAGAAGATGTACAAGCCTGTTTAATCTATGCACGAAGGTTAGTTGGTCATGAACGAGTTGAACCTTTATTGATAGAGTCCCCAAGGTGAAAATACTACTAGATACTTGCATTAATGCTAGGGTGCGTACCGATTTACAAACGGCTGGGTATGATGTAGTTTGGTCTGGAGATTGGCCAAAAGATCCAGGTGACGAGGAAATTTTAGCAACCGCCTATCGTGAAGGTAGGATTTTAGTCACCCTTGATAAAGATTTTGGAGAGTTAGCAATTCTGCGGGGAAATCCTCACTGTGGTATCTTGCGCTTAGTTAATCTCTCAACCAAAGAACAATCAATAGTTTGTTTGCAGGTACTTCAGCTTTACGGAGACGAATTATTCTCTGGTGCAATTGTAACTGCTGAATTAGATAGAGTCAGAATTCGCCCACCTGAAAATAGGGCTTGAAAATTCATTCAGTAAAAACTCGTACTAGTGGCGCAATAAATTAAGACAGACTATGGTGTTTGTTGACCACTTTGTGAGACTGAGTTTGGTATTAAATTCATATCTTTCAACATGATTAAGCGCAGTCGGTTGTTAAATGCTCCTCCCAAAACCTTGGAGGAGATTTATTTCAGTGAAATTCGCCCCCAGCTTTACGAAAATCATGCACATCATCATCAGTACGGCGTAAGAAAGGGTACAACCCTTGCAGAACATCTGGATTCTGCGTGTCAGTTCATTTTGACAGTCAGCCGAATAGCAGAAGTCCCAGAAGATAAAAGACCTTTGCTACTAGCTGCAACTGCTGTACATGACCTGAATAAATTAGATACCAAAGGACGCAATGTTAAAATCCTGGCTAGAAATCAGGAATTTTTGCGAGAACAACTTGAAAAGGCGTGTGTACTTACCTTTGTTGTGTCAGAAGATGATTTGGAGTTAGTCAGAAAGCTAATTGAACGCCATTCAGGTCATAACGTCAGCGATGGAGCAAGATTTTTACCAGAAGACCCAAATATTGAACGTTGGGCGGCGATGCTTACAGCTGCTGACTTGTTTGATTTAGGAATTCCAGATGCACAACGTTTTCGCAAACTGGAAAAAGAATTAACCGTTGCTTTTGGGCGAAGCTGTAATCTTTTTAGAATCCGCATCTCTGAAGATAAAGGTTATATTACAGCACTGTTACTGGGTGCTTGCGAAGAGGTTTTAGAAAAGTATGGGTTAAATCCTTTAGCAATTTTCCCTGATGGCGAACTTTTTGAAGGGGAAGCCTTACCAAATGTAGATTTGACAAAAGAAATAGCTGCTGTTTGGCAAATTAAAATTGACCAAGTTTTTGGAAATAATATCGAAAGACTTGTCAGAGCTACCAAGGATGGGATTAAAGTTACTTCTCAAGCTATCCAACAAAATATTGAAGAAGTATTGGTAAATGTTGAGGCTCTTTTAGAAAGGAAAAAGGCTGGTTATAAATCAGATAAGATTGCTAAAGATGTAACTAAGTGGGGTGAGGTTGCTGGTGCAGATGCACTAATAAAAGCGGCTGAACTTCAATTATTACCTGTAAGTAATGCAGAAGAATTTGCCATATCTGAAGGTTTAAAAGCAGCTTATCTTAGTTACCGTGAAGCAGGGTTAAGCCCTAAAGAAGTTTGGGATAAAATCGCTCATCATACGGGTATCTCTGAACTTCAGCGCACTGCAATTGAGCCGTTTAATGGTCAATATGGGCGACCTTTATTTGCTGCTAAGGCTGCTATTAAAGGTATTGAGGGTATTAAAGAAGCTCTACAAGAATCTTTCCAGCTAAGAAAGGAAAGTACACAAATATCTGAAGAAACAGAAGTATCTGAAGAAATGATTGCAGCCGTTAGCAGAATGGTAAATTTACCTTTTGCTATTCGGTTAAATGGAGGCAATGATTTAAATGCTTATGTAGAAGCAAATCCCAGACAAAGATGCTCTTTAGGTTCTACTTCGACTGATATAGATGAGCTAATTTCAGATAATATGCCTCCTGGTACAAAAGTACAAGCTTTTTCTAACCGCTTACCGGGTGGTATAAGTGCTGAACCTAAAAGGCAAGCAGATTCAATTGCAGCTTTAGCCTACCAATTAATGGCAGTCGGGGCGAATTTTCCTGCTGTTAAAAAACACGACCCGCTTTATTTGCACTTAGCATTACCTAAAGGTTCTGCTCCAGAACTGTTGAGAATTTGGCGTGAACTTTTAAAACAACTTGCAGCGACAAATGCTGAAGGCGGTACTGTCACAGTTGATGAATTGAAATTATATAAAGATAACCAGCTTGAATTTAAAGCTAACAAAGTAGTTGGTTTAGCATTGCCAAAGCGTCCTGATTTTGTTCACACATCTGTCATTATTCCTCTAGTTTGGGGAGATGTTAATAATTCTTTAGCTTTACTAAAATCACTGAGACTTGCTTTAGAAATTTCCTTATCTTTAGATATTGGCTTTCCTTTCACTCTCAGTGGAAACTTAGAAGTAGAAATATCAACTAATACGGTTGATGATAGAATTTTTGGAAGAATAGAAGGAATTCCATCTTCACTTATACGTCTACTTGGAAGTGGCCAGTATAAACGTTTTAAGAAGGAAGAAACTAAGGAAGATAGAGAGACTCTAAGTGCAGAAAAAATTCTTGAGCGGCTACGTTGCATTGGCAAACTAGCAATATCTGTTGCAAGTATTCAGAAAGCTGATGATTGTTTATATGATTTGGCTCGTGCTTGTGTCAGACCAATTGAACTTTATTATGTCTTGCTACGTTGGACATTACGAGAACAAGACGAACCAAATTTGAGTGCTATTTGGAGTCGTATTTGTGAGCCGTTAAATACTTTGTTGGAGAGCCTTATGCCGAATGAAACCTCGCTTTTAACTAAATATCTTAAAGAAGCTGCCCAAATTGCAGCACAAGGGAACCTGAAGGGAAGTTCTTTTAAAAGAACTGCTCAAACAGAACCTTTTACGGCTTTTGCTGCTGCTATTCGTTCTCAGAAATCTCATTTGGATTTAGAAATAATTTTTGCTGCTTTAGTGCAGCAATATTACACTCGTCTAGACCGAATTAATCGTGAATACCGTGTAGGTGCGACAAAGTTGGAGCAAGTTAAACGTTATTACGAGGTATTGCGAAAGTTATATGAGGAGGTTTATTCAGCACGTCCTGAAAAGTTTTTATCTGACCAAAAAACTTTAGAAGCTGCTTATTTATTTTTCCTTGAAGAAGCACGTAAACAGCTTAAAAGCCAATCTGAAGATGATTCTGTCGAAATAACTGCAACTGTTTAAATAATTAGGAGTTTATCATGTCCATTTCAAAACTTTCTCCAGTCTTAGCAAAAAATTATGAGAATTTCCCCAAAGGACGTTTTATTACTTTAGTTGTTTTAAGAACAACCCATTCTGAAACTATCTTTCGCACAGAAGGTTCAGGTGAGCCAATGTGTAGCGAATTTGTTCAAGCTGGTTTAGACGGTGAAAATCAAAAAACTATAATTCAACGCTTGGTAATGACTAAGCGTAAACAAGTAGCACCAGAAAGACGCTACGGACGAGAACATTTAAGAGCGCATGAGCTTTTATACACTAACCCTAAAGATGGCGCTCTTTGTTCTTTAAATACTAATGCACCTTGTGAAATGTGTGCAGATTGTTTCCTTTACGGCTTCGCTGCTGGTGGTGGTGGCGCTCAAAAAAGTCGCATTTGGACTGAAGATGCTTTTAGTATTTTACCTGCTAGTGATGTTGTAGGCGATCGCACAATAAACGCCATCTACGAAAATGGCACAATGCGCGATGAAAAAGGTAATGCCTCAACAGCTTTGAATACCAGCGAATACATCAAACCAGGTGTGCATTTTCTAGATGTTGTTACTCTCAAAGATGTAACTGCGGATGAACTGCGCTATATCATCGGTAACGTTCTTTTCACAAGTCGTTACGGTGCAGTTTCCAGTCGTGTTGGACGCATGGAAAACCAAATATTAGGTGTATTTGGCAGTATTACCGAACTTCCCAGTTCTCTGGAACTTGTACAAGGTACTTATGATGTATTAGGTAAACCTTTAGAACACCCTTTGAATATTAATCAATTAATTACAGCAAGCAAACAAGTAATTGCTAATTGGAAAAATAAAAGAGGGGTTTCTGTGCAGTTATCAGAAGAAGAATTAGCAAATTTACTAACTGATGTAGAAACTAATTGGTCAGAAGCTGAACGTGATAATTTTCTCAAGCGTTTAACCCAATCTTATGAACCCTTCCGTCAGGTTGCAACTGAAAAGAAAAAGGCTAAGGGTAAAGGAAAAAATACACCAGTTGAAGTAGAGAGTTAAATATGTCAACAATTCCTTTTCAGCAGGCAAAACTTGTTGAATTATACTGTCTTGAACCAGTCTTTTTTGCCTCTAGGGAGTTGTCTGATACCTATTACACTGAGGGGGTAATTGGGAATTATGCTCTTACCTATGCTTTAGGTAAGGTAAATTCCCCCTATCGCCTCCAAGGTCAGGCTACAGGACGACCAACCTACAAAGAAGATTTACAACCAATAGCACAGGATTTTTATATCTTACCAGCTTCACCAGTAGGTAGAGTTACATTCAGATTTGAACGTTTCAATGCTCTTTCTGATTCTTACTGGTATGCAATGACTAATAACCGTGTTGCTACTGCGCGGGAAGATTTACCATTACAACGCCAAGGTAAAAAACCAAGTTCATTTAGACCAAGTAATTTTCCGCAAACTGGAAGACTGCGGATGATTGAACGCAGAAACAAATTTCAAACTTTAGTATTTGGAAATTACCAATTACCAAATTATATTCGCCTTGGTAAATTCATGAGTAAAGTCAAGGTGAATGTGCTTAATGAATTTCCTGTGACTTTACTACCAGAAGGTGAATATCAAAGTCAACATTATCTAAATGCTGCTGATTTACCACAGCAAATAGAGACTTTAGCGTTCGATTTAATTTCTATTCCTCCTGCACCCATCATTAAAAATCTTCGTTTTCGGGGTGCTGCTTGGCAAGTTGGCGAAATGATTGTACCAGCAGGTTTACATTTTTGCGGTAGAGAAAGTAGCAATGAGTAATCAAAGATTAGTTATCAGATTAGAACCACGCAGTATTTCAGCTTGTACATCTTTACCAGATGAACTATCTTTCATAGATAATGCACTTCAGCACCAAGTAGATGTATTTGAACAATCTAAGGATGCAGATATTATCCTTGATTTAGCACCAACTGGCACAGGTAAAACTAAAGCAGGACTAACAGTATTAAAACATCAGCCAAATAAAAGTGCTGTTTATATTGCTCCAACCAATGCTTTAATTGAACAGCAAACAGAAGCAGCAAAACAGTTTGTTCGTGATGCTAATTTACCTCATGTAGTGAAATCAGCTTCGGCTAAAGATATTAAAAGCTGGTCTGACGATAAAGTTGGCCGTCGTTCAGGAGAAAAGCTATATAATGTTTTGCGAAATCCCGCTACAGTTTTCAATGATGTTGGAGCAAATACACCAATTCTATTGGTAACAAATCCTGATATTTTCTACTATGCAACTTTCTTTGCATATAACAATCTGGATAGGGGCAATATTGCTGCTGGTTTTTACACCAAATTTTCTACAGTCATTTTTGATGAGTTTCACCTCTACGATGCTAAACAGCTAGTAGGAATGCTGTTTTATCTTGCCTATTCTCATGTTTTTCGGTTTTTTGAAAATGGACGCAAGGTAGTTTTACTCACAGCAACACCAGAACCAGCTTGTGAATTAGCATTGCAGAATTTCAAACAAGCTGGTGTGAAAATAGCAAGAATTGATGGAGAAGCTGGTAATACTAATCTTTTACCGTCACAAACAGCAGTTAATCTGGAATTAAGACCAAAACCAGATAGTAAGGAAGAGTGGTTAGCAGAGTTAGCAGCAGAAGTTGTTCAACGTTTTCGAGAAAAACCTGATGAAAATGGTGCTGTAATTCTTGACTCTCTTGATAATATTAATCGTCTATCAGATTTACTGCGACATCAAGGAATTGGTGATTACATCGGACGCATTACAGGCCCTGCACCCAAAAAAGATAGACAAAGGGCTATGCAGTGTAAAATCATTTTGGCTACTAGCACAGTAGATGTAGGATTTAACTTTGAAAGACATCCTGAACCGAAACGGCAAAATTTAGATTGGTTGATTTTTTCAGCACGCGATCGCGCCGCATTTTGGCAGAGAATTGGTAGAGTAGGGCGTGTTTTGGGTAAATCTGAAACTAATATTGACTCGGAGGCTATTGCTTACTTACCCGCTAACGCTTGGGATGAAGGTTTAACTTCTCTAGATACTACTGGCGGACGTACAGCGCTAAAAGACTTACTTGAAACACTTCCTTCTTTAGATAAGCCTTTTTTAAAAGCTTACTGGCGTTCAGAAGCATTTCTAGAAATTGCCCGTCCCTTGTTGGAATTGGAAGAAATGCTTGAAGGTTTAGCTGAGGAAAAATTGATTTTGGATTTGTTCAATACTCTAAAATCAATTTTTGAAGGAAACAGAACTTGGGATGATTATCGCTATAGAATGAAACTTTTACGAGGTGCTGAAACTATTGCAAAAAAAACTCTCAAAGAAATCAAAAAGGATTGGAAGTATATCAAAGGTGGTCAAGCGTTTGTTAAAACGTTTATCAGAGCTAAGTTTCCTGAAGAATGGGATGATTTACAATCTGGACGTACAACTTTAGACGAATACGTAGATTTATTTAAAAAAGATGAAGATGCACTAGCTGAGTTAAAAGAATTTGCTGAAGTTTTTAGTACAAGCTATGCACCATTATTTGATTTTCGTTCTACTCTGTTTGAAAGTCTTTCCATTCGCGATCCTCATGGTTTTATTCTAGATGAATCGGAGGAAACAAGACTAGATCCTTTTCACCTATTACGCTATTACGAATTTATCCAAAATGGTGATTATATTGAAGTCACCAGTCGCGCTACTGAAACTTATCAATTGACTTTTCGATTGCGTTATACTGATAACTGGCAAGAATTTATCAGTACAGAACTGAACAAACTAACAGCTTTTAAGAATTGCCAAATTATTCGCACTGCTGGAGGAGCAATACGACCAACACCTCTAATACAAGCTTTAAATAAACATCTGTTACCAGGAGTAATTATTTGCCCCAGAACAAATGCTGCTGTTATTTTCCAATTAAACAAGCAAGGAATTATTTCTTATCCAATAACCATTGTTTGTAATGATATGGAGAAAGAATATAGATTTTTTGTAGGCTTGTCAGGAATTTTAACAATGGCAATGAAGTTTAAACAATTACGTCTTCCAGATGATGAGGTTTTTATTGCGGGATAAGTAATTAAATTCTCGCACCATTGGTGCGAGAATTTATTGAACATCAATTTATAAGTATATTTCTCTCACATAACCAGTGAAACACTATCAACAACAATCCAACGCTTTCCCCAGCGATTACCTAAACAACTTGTGGGGAGAAATCCAAGCTTGTCCTTACTTTGCTATCAACAACCTCAACCGCGATTTTGTCGCTACTAAAGGATTTTCCGTAGTGTTTCAGCGTTCTGGATTAGCAAAAGTAGAACAGCAGTTTCCCTACTTCAAGCCTTACCTAGATTTAGCTCTCCAGCCTAACTGTAATGCTTTTTACCTCAATCCTTTACAACTCAAAGAAGGCTCCCGCGTCGATCCGCATATCGATCGCTCCTTACGTTCCTACAGCAAAACCATTGAACCACCTGCGGTTGTCAGCGTCCTTTATGTGCGACTACCAGCAGATATGGAAGGAGGAGAACTGATATTGCGATCGCACAAACGCCAACTTGGGCAAATTAAGCCTCAAATCAATACTTTAGTTTATTTTCAAGGTGATTTAACCCATTCAGTTAACGCTGTCAAAACCCCAGGAAATCGCTTAAGTTTAGTTTGTGAACAGTATAGTTTGGGTGAAACTGAACTCCAGGAAATCCCTGAGTTTACTGTAGAGTCCAGAAGCTCTCAGTCTACAACCAAAAAGAGAAAGTATGCCTCATAGTTTAGTGTTGAATTTGCTACCTCAATCGCCCATTCCACCACAGTTTCTCACTGGTAGACATCTCCACGCCCTATTTTTAACTCTCGTTAGTTCTGTAGATACCACATTAGGCGATCGCTTGCACGATTCCACTGCTGATAAAGCTTTCACCCTCTCCCCTCTACAAATTAATTCCCCACTTTTAAAGGGAAGTAAGGGGGGATCTAAATTGCAATATTCACATCAACAACCTATTCCCGCCGGAACATCTTGTTGGTGGCGCATCTCTTTATTAGATGACACTTTATTTAGCAAACTTACCCAACTCTGGCTAAATCTTAATCCCAATCACCCTTGGCATCTTGGCCCGGCTGACTTGTATATTACTAGCATTCAAGGTACACCCCAATCTATTCAACCTTGGGCAAATGCTAGCACCTACGCTCAATTATACGAAGAAGCTAGCGAGCGCAATTCTTCCGTTAACCTTAACTTTTCCACGCCTACCGCCTTTCGTCAAGGACAGTATGATACTACTCTTCCTACTAGAGAATCTGTCTTTAATTCCCTACTTTCACGGTGGAATAAATACAGTGGCATAGAATTTAATCACATTGCGATTGAGTCAATCTTTCCGTCTTTTGTAAATATTCACACAGAGATATTAGCTGACTCCCGCAGCAAATTTATTGGCATTATTGGCGAAGTTAACTACAAGATTTTGGGAGAAATTGAACCGATACAAATTAAGCAAATCAACGCTTTAGCTGACTTTGCTTTATATAGTGGTGTCGGCAGAAAAACAACTATGGGCATGGGGATGACGCGGCGGCTGTATTCTCCATAATTTCAATAATCATTTAAAAACCACCTAAGTTATGAATAACATCGAATATATTTCCATTGCGGCATTGAATCAATATGCTTATTGTCCGCATCGCTGCTGGCGGATGTTTTGTGCAGGGGAATTTAGCGATAATCAATACACAATTGAAGGCACAACTTTACACGATCGCGTCCACACTACAGGCGATATACAGCGAGGAGAAACTTGGCAAGTTCGGGCGATTTGGCTAAAGTCAGAGCAATACAAACTCATTGGAAAATCTGATTTGATTGAAGCAGAATCAGGTGAAATTTATCCAGTGGAATATAAACGCGGACGCAAAGGCGAATGGGATAATGATGAGTTGCAAGTCTGCGCCCAAGCCTTATGTTTGGAAGAAATGACAGGACAATCTGTTACTACTGGATATATCTATTATGCCCACTCCCATCAAAGGCAATTAGTAGAGATTAATCAAGAGTTACGGCAAAGTGCGATCGCTACTATTCAATATGTCACAAATATTCTAGAAACAGGAGCGATGCCAAAACCAGTTTACAGCAAACGCTGCCAAGGATGCAGTCTTTATTCGCAATGTTTACCCAAAGCAACTGATAAAGTCAAAAGTTATCAAGAAGTAAATTAAATCACAATACAGTTCAGATAAGACCAAAACACTTGTAGAGACGGCGATTTATCGCGTCTCAAAAACCCAAAATTTTTACTGAATCGTATTGAATTAAATCATACCCTAACGAATAGAATTCACTCAAGCACCAATTATTATTAGGAATCATCAAAAATGGGAACAGTTTACGTAACACAAGCCGATGCTTTTATCGGCAAAGTTGACGAACGTCTTACCGTCAAAGCTGAACAAAAAACAATCTTAGATATTCCTTTAATTAAAATAGAGGGAATTGTAGTACTAGGTCGGGCTACCGTTTCTCCCGCCGTTATTAGTGAACTTTTAGAACGTCACATTTGTCTAACATTTCTCACACAAAACGGACGATATTTAGGGCGTTTAGAACCAGAAGTTACCAAAAATATTTTTGTTCGTAAAGCCCAATGGCAAGCTATAGGAGAATCACAACCAGCAATACATTTAGTTAAAGGATTTGTGCGGGGTAAATTAAAAAATTATCGCCATACTTTACTTCGCACTCAGCGAGAACATCCTGATGTTGATTTGAATAATAACATCACTCGATTGGAACACGCGATCGCACCAATAGAAAATACTAATAATATTGATTCCCTCAGAGGCTTAGAAGGTGCCGGTAGTGCAGCCTATTTTGGTTGTTTTCAACAGCTAATTAAAACCCCAGAATTTAAATTTGAAGCCAGACGCCGCCGCCCACCAACCGATCCAGTTAATGCCTTACTGAGTTTTGGGTATTCATTACTACGTCATGACGTACAAAGTGCTTTAAATATTGTCGGCTTCGATCCCTATCTAGGATACTTACACGTTGAGCGTTATGGTAGACCTTCCCTAGCCTTGGATTTGATGGAAGAATTTCGTCCTTTAATAGTCGATGCTGTAGTGTTATCGCTTATTAACAAGCGATCGCTCACCTTATCTGATTTTACCACCGAACCGCTCAGTGGTGCCGTGTCTTTAACCAAAGAAGGACTGCATACATTTCTTCGCGCCTACGAACAAAAGAAACAATCGAATTTCAAACATCCAGTCATGGGAAACAAATGCACCTACCAAGAAGCATTTGAAATTCAGGCGAGGTTATTGAGTAAGTACCTCATGAACCAAATCGATAAATATCCTCCCTTAGTTCTCAAATAATTTCCCCATGTATATTGTTGTCAGCTACGACATTCCAGAAGATAAGCGTCGGACTAAAATCCATTCCATTCTCAAGTCTTACGGACAATGGATGCAACTGAGTGTATTTGAGTGCGATATTACTAACACTCAGTATGCTAAACTGCGATCGCGTTTAGCTAAATTGATTAAACCCGACACTGACAGCGTTCGCTTTTATTTTCTCTGTGGCTGTTGTCAGCGAAAAGTCGAACGTATTGGTGGAGAACAGCCACGAGACGAAACAATTTTCTTTGCTGAGTCCCCTTGTAGCTAGGTTTCTGCATCTCAAATGCGCGGAGGGGTGGGTGTACAAATTCCACACGCTCAAAAAAATGCTTCTATGTCAACTCCAGCAAGGATTTCAGCCATTAGTCGCCTACTTTTCATCCGCGCAATCTCTAAAATGCTTACAAAAATTCGGTTTCAGCCTTTAAAGTTTTCCAACACTCTTCCCAAACGAATTCTCTAATGCTATGATTGCTCTTGAGTCGCGCAACCGCACCTTGAAAACTAAATACAGCTTGGCTTTCAGCCTCCCGCCATTGCAATTCATCAAAATCCCTATTAGGGATTGAAACATCTACGACATCAGCCTTATCAATAACTACTTATTGCAATTCATCAAAATCCCTATTAGGGATTGAAACAAGCGTATCCCTAATGGGACCCCCTACTTTTACATTGCAATTCATCAAAATCCCTATTAGGGATTGAAACGTAAATATGGCGGTGGTGGCACAACTGGAGGCAAGATTGCAATTCATCAAAATCCCTATTAGGGATTGAAACTCGGCTTTCTCAATTACTCCCTGTAAAGTGGGTGCATTGCAATTCATCAAAATCCCTATTAGGGATTGAAACACTTTTGCACAAGTCCCAGTCCCAATCAAAGTATTGCAATTCATCAAAATCCCTATTAGGGATTGAAACACAAAAGTTAAAGCGATCGCCCCGGCAAAGACGCATTGCAATTCATCAAAATCCCTATTAGGGATTGAAACTGGTGAATCACTGCGATCGCAGATGCGCCAAATAGATTGCAATTCATCAAAATCCCTATTAGGGATTGAAACATCCAAAGATTGGTTTTCAATCCACCATTTCGCTGAATTGCAATTCATCAAAATCCCTATTAGGGATTGAAACATCAGGTGGACCGACAGCAAGCGATCGCAAATCAATCGTATTGCAATTCATCAAAATCCCTATTAGGGATTGAAACTGCAAGATTGCAAGACAATACCGAACCTCCGAGCATATTGCAATTCATCAAAATCCCTATTAGGGATTGAAACCTTGAGTTTTGGCGTTAAGCATCAAGTGTTTGGTTGCAATTGCAATTCATCAAAATCCCTATTAGGGATTGAAACAAGTTTCCCCTGATGATGCTTACGGCTATGCGAGAATTGCAATTCATCAAAATCCCTATTAGGGATTGAAACATAGCAGCATGATGCCAAGTATTGAGGCTTAGATTGCAATTCATCAAAATCCCTATTAGGGATTGAAACTTGAATAGTAGCTATATATTAAACTACGCATCAATAGACCTTTATCACGAGTCAAGAGAATCCGCGCTTCGCTGTAGGATATTTGAGCTAATTTATCATCCTCGTAGTCATTGCGGTATAAAGTATCAAAACCTAAAAGTCCTAGAGATGTCGCAAGCTTCCCCAAATGAATATCTAAAACAAAGCAGATAATATTAAGCGGTTTTGGCAGAACAGAAACATTTAGTATAATAACACTCCTAACAGAAATTGGATAAACATTGTTAGTGTCTCCATCCGAAACTATGTAAGAAAAATTTACATATTCACCGTTAACCTTAATTTAACTAACCTCCTAGATGCTACATAATTGTAAAGAACTTATAAAGATTATCAAATACTTGCATTTATTATTGACTTCAGCTAAAGTCAAGTCAGATGCCTATCATCAAACTCTGACATGAGCTTTAGAAAGTTAAATTAGGTAAAATGTTAAATATTAGGTTTGTTAATGTTGATGTCAGTGACGCTGCGAATAATTAGTCACTAGTTTTGATCATTAACTTATCACGCATGGAGTAAGGGGCACTAAAGCATTTACCCCTGATTTAATTATTTTTATTTTTCTAAGACAATTGATAATTATTCGCAATATGTATATATTTATAGATACATTAAAAGCAGATAGTGTAGAAGATTTCAAAAAACTAACTTCAGAAAATCCGAGTTTCAGCAAGTGGAAATTTATAAGATACCAAATAACAATAAAACTAAATACAAAATTAACGCTGCTACTACGGAAAAATATCTCTTGGCACTGTTTATCTATATTGTGGAGAATTTATTAACGGGGAAGAGGTTGATTAGAAATGATGTTATAAAATGGCTACCTAGTTTGAACTGGGAAATACATATTGTTCTTTTTTATCTCCTTGAGTTAAGGATATTGTAGTCAAGAACACAATTGTAGTTTGTAATACCTTTTGTCCATAAAGTACGCTAATGAGTATAGCTAGATGAATACTGTTTTTTGTTCTGACTATTCACGGCAAGCAGGAGAAGATGTTATTGGTAGTGCCACTAATTACCAAACCTATATTTTAGTTGAGTGTCCGTTACCTTGGACATCAGAAGCCTTTAATTCCAAGTGGGTACCCCAGAGTTTGAGGATTTTGGTAGAAGAAGTAAAGCGTGCTAAATTACCAATTAGATTCCTCTTAATTGCTAATGATATATCACACAAAGTAAACCACACTACGCTTTTAATTTATCAAAGAAAAGAGGGATTAACTAATGGCTTATGCAAGCAAGAGTTTCAGCTATCAAATATTGAGCAAGTAGCAGCAGTCGTCCAAAAATGGTTATGGGGTATCAGTTCTAATTCTGAGGTAGAAGCTGATAAAACTAGAGATATTTTAGTGTGTACCCACGGTAGCCATGATAAATGCTGTGCCAGATATGGCGCTCCCTTTTACTTCAAATTAACAGCGACTATTGCTGATTTTTGCTTGGATAATGTCCGAATTTGGAAATCATCGCACTTTGGCGGACATCGGTTTGCACCAACAGTTATAGACTTGCCAGAAGGAAGATATTACGGTGTTCTTGATCAAGATTCATTCAGATCGATTCTGACCCGGACTGGCGATATTCAATGCTTAAATAAAGTCTATCGAGGCTGGGGAATTCTACCTGCTGCACTTCAGATTTTGGAAAGAGAACTAATCCTCCGCAACGGATGGGATTGGTTTAACTACAAAGTTACAGGTAAAATTTTGGAGCAAAGTTTAGACAATAATACTATTCTCGCTGAACTAAGTTTTGAACAACCTTCTGGTTCTCTATACACTTACCAAGCTAAAGTTGTGAAAGATGAAACCAAGACTCAACAACTGAAGAGTTCGTGCAATGCTACACAAGAGTTGGTAGTTAATAAATATGCTGTAGCTAGTCTCTGGTTTGTTTCTAGTAAGGTAATGAGTTATAGTACGTAAAAATATTTTTCAACGCAAAGGAACGCAAAGGGAAGCGCAAAGAAACGCAGAGTTTATGGATTAATTAAATGCTATATTTAGTAGAAGATTTTATAACCTCGTAACAAAATCTTTGCGTTCCTTTGCGTTTAAATTCCCAATCTCGGTTCAAGATTAAGCCATATTTAAGACTTTCCGTAACAGTATTTGGTCTTCTAATTTGGCTTTTAAACGACCATTTTCGATATCTCGAATCCAGCTTTGACTTTTACCTGTGAGCTTTGCCAATTCCCTTTGGGAGAGATTCAAATTTTTTCGCGCTTGCAAAATCTGTTCACCCAGCAAATCGTTTGTAGTTTTGGGCTTCCTTTTGGCTTTAGCAGTTCGTCGTTGCCTTTTTTCTGATTCTGAAATTTGCTGATCCCATTCTGGTGGGAGTTCAAAAGCCAAAATCCGCGCATTCATTAGCAGATTCCACTTACCACGGGGGCCTGTGTCTGTGAGGCGAGTTTCAGCACCACCGTCATTAGTCCAAAATTCTAATGCTTCATCTGGATCTTCAGGAAGATCAACTAATTTCGCCCACAAAGGTTGAATTTCTAATGGATAGGTAACTGGATCGAAAATTGGTTTCATTCCATAGTGATTGAGAATTTCCAAATCGCTTTCAAAAGTTCGCAGCAGACGTTTACGTTCTTCCCGTTGTCTGGATGCAAGGGCAACTTTTTCCTCACCGTAAGCAATACGCAGCAAGGTAGGAATGGTAATGCGTTGTTCTTTACCCATTTTGGTTTTAAATAGCAACCAGAGCATTAGTCGGACTGCGCCTTCATGTTGCTGCCAAATGCTCATGACTGTGGTTAGCAGCGTTTTAGGAAGACTACCGTATTGATAGAATGCGGTTCGCTCTTTACACGCTTGTTTGTTTAAGAAATACTGTGCCCATACACCTGCTTTTACTTTAAAAGTTAGCCCAATAAGATGTTTGCATCCAAGATTGTCTTCTTGAAAATGGTGCTGAATGTCCACCAAATGCCATAAGCGGCTTTCTTTAACAGAGAATCCGTTAATTCGACCTTGTTGAGGCCAGTCAATGGAGATAATTAGTGAGCAAGCTTGCTGGACAATATTTTTCATTAAAGCTAGCTTGGCAGCTTTGCTCAAGTCTTTGCGTTTCTCCATCCCCAAATATTTCTCAATTTGTCGCTCATCGATCGCAAATTCTTGCTCCCAAGGTTGCTCTAAAGCTGTGGCATAAGCTGCAAAAATTAGATGTATGCAAGCGGTTCTGATGTCAAGCCCCTCAATTGCGGCTATATCTGTAGCTTTGTCGTTCACTTTGAACGGATCTTGAATGTGAAAAGCGATCGCACCTCGGCCTTGGTTGACTTGTCGGCTGTAACACAAGTAACCCTCTTCATCGGTTTCCCAATGTAGAGACGTGCGTTGTGCTAGGACATTACAAGCTTCCCAAATAGCGATCGCGGAAGCAAATGGATTATTCTTGCCGTTAGAAAACAAGTCTAAGCTGGTAGCATCTCTCGGTTCAACTTTGCATCTCCCCTTTTTTGCCTGCCAAGGAATGGGAGAATTAGTTGGACAAGCTATTACACATTGTGGTTCCGAATAATAGCCCTCACAATTATTACAAAGACCAGGATCAACCCAGTATTCATTGCCCTCTATTTTGATTGCACCCGTAGGACATAAGGGACGGCAATTGTCACATCCAACGCAACTGTTGTTAGGAATTGTATAAGGCATAAGGCTCTTTTCCCACTCTAATCGTTGAGATGTCTGGCTCAGGTTTCCCCTGGATGAGTCCTGTTTATTCATGACTCGCTACCACATTATGTTTTTGGCGAGAATAAACTCTTCTCACCACACTCACTCCCCACATCCATATTTTGACTTTGCATCCAATCGGAAACTATTTAAGGCTTTAAAACTGAGCCTAATAAAACTTCTTATTAACTATACATTTCATGAAAAAAATCATTAGTTTGTTCGTACTGAGCTTAGAAAAAAATCTTAACATTTATTTGTTTAGGTGTTTGATGAGCATTTTGATTTTGGCTACAAAACCTTATCCAAAGTATTTTTAGGAAAATTGTAAGCCTATTGCAATTGGATTTTATCTGATTTATTAATAAGTTTAATATTTAATATAGGGTAATATTCTGCCACAAACTTTACAGTTCCTTCATAAATTAATTATGTTTCTTTATTTTAAAAAATACTATTTCTTTTATCACCATTTATCTAAATAGTTAAATCACAACTAAATTAAAAATTGTTGCTTTATAAAATACATATTGCATATATCAAAATGTAACTAGTGAACATCTAAAATTGTATGTATACTGTTTATCTAGATTTATTTGCCTAAAACTAAATATATTTGAAAAAGAATATCATCACTGTTATAGATATAGTTGCATTTGCGGGAAATAATAAAACTGCATCTACACGAGGCTTTATCCCCAATTTTTCTTTCTCACGTTCTATACTCTGCATGGGTTAGGGGCTGCTGCCTCTAGTTAGATATTGAGTCAGAGACTGAATGAATCCGTTCCCATGCGGGGCATTATGAACGAGGAAAACATATTATTGGTAATAATTTTTATCTATAACTTTCAAGAAAAAGTAATTTAGTATTGTGTTCAAAGTCATCGAATCTTGATGAGATAAAAGTAGTTTTTGAATCTCAAACAATAAAATATTAGGATAATATGATGATTAATGCACAAACGGATTGACAGGCAAAATTGCCGAGGATTTATTCATGGCACAACTAACAGGTTTGACATTTGGCGGCAAGACTTGGACACCAAAATTTGCTCAGGAAATCGACAAGGATAAATGTATCGGCTGTGGCAGATGCGTTAAAGTATGCGGTTACAATGTGCTAGGTTTGAAGGCGCTAAACGAAGAAGGGGAATTTGTGGAAGATGAAGATGATGAAGAAATTGAACGGAAAGTAATGGCAGTTACTTCTCCAGAGAACTGTATTGGTTGTGAAGCTTGTTCGCGGATTTGTCCCAAGAATTGCTACACCCATGTTGCACTAAACAATTAAGGTTTTTGGAGTCGTCAAAATTGTTGTTAATTCAAGGAGGCACTGTTTGTAATAAGCGTAAATGCGCTAGGCAAGGTAATTTGAGGGGAATACTAAATAGTTACTGTAACTAAAAAAAGTTTACAGTAAACAAATCCGTAAATTGCAAAATGTTAGCTATTAACAAATCTAAACTTGCTGCTAATATAGCCTAATCAATATTAGGTCTAACAGTGCCCTCTTGGAACAACTAGCTTTTCTGGGAGTAGGGGGCTAACTTTGTTATAGGAGTTGAAATATAATTTGTATTTTTTGGGGGGAAAGATATGGAAAAAATCTGGAAGTTTCCCCCTTTTTTTATGGCTGCACGTTAGAAAGTTAATAAGTGAAAAGGGAATGGGGAGTAGGGAGTAGGGAGTGGGAAATAGATAACAATGTCCAATTCCTAGAAAATCACAGGTTTCAAGACGGTTTACAGAGCAGGTAGCATATATGCAACAAGTTCCTGTTTCACTATGGACTCTGGTTGCTGGGATAGTAGTTACAGCAATCAGCATTTGGATTGGTCACAACCACACTTTAATGCCGGAGCAAGCATCGCTACAAGCGCCTTTGGTAGACGGTTTTTTTAACGTCATGTTTACCATTGCGATCGCATTCTTCTTGGTGGTAGAAGGAACCATTGTGGTTTTTTTGATTCAGTTTCGTCGCCGTCGCGGTGATGATACCGATGGCTTACCAGTTGAAGGTAACGTTCCTTTAGAAATCTTTTGGACAGCAATCCCAACAGTGATTGTCCTCGGTTTGGGCATCTACAGTGTAGACGTTTTTAACCAAATGGGCGGCTTTGAACCTGCGGGTCATCCTCATTCAGCAGCTCATGTTGCTCATGCGCCGGGGAGTGCGATTGCAGACACATTAAGCGATAACTCCCAAGCAACAATTGCCCCTAAAATTGGTATCGGCGCGTCTCCTCAAACCCTAGACAAACTAGCCGATTTAGTTGTTGATGTCAAAGGCATACAGTACGCCTGGATATTTAATTACCCTGATAGTGGCATTACTTCTGGGGAATTGCACATACCTGTCGGTGCTGATGTGCAACTCAATCTTTCAGCACAAGATGTAATTCATTCATTCTGGGTGCCAAACTTCCGCCTAAAACAAGATGCACTTCCCGGTATCCCGACTGAACTACGATTTGTTGCCACCAAACCAGGTACATATCCCGTAGTTTGTGCTGAGTTATGCGGTGGTTATCACGGTTCAATGCGGACACAGGTAATTGTCCACACACCAGAAGAATATGATAGCTGGCGGACAGAAAACCAGATTGCTCAACAGCAAAACCTAAATCAAGTCGTTGCAGTTAATTTAGCTGAGTTATCAACATCAGAGTTTCTCGCGCCTCATACCCATGATATGGGAATTAGTGCAGCAACTTTAGAGTCATTAGTCATTGGTCATTAGTCATTGGTTATTGGTCATTGGTCATTAGTCATTAGTCATTGGTAACTGACAAATGATAAAGGACAAATGACAAAGGATAAAGGACAAAAATATGACGCAGGTAGAATTTCCCCGGAATAATCCACCAGAAGAAAATAAACCGGCAACTCTGGTGGCTGGCCACACCTCCCATCCGAAAGCGTGGAAATGGCAAGACTATTTTACATTTAATGTTGATCACAAAGTTATTGGTATCCAATACCTAGTGACCGCATTTGTATTTTATCTCATCGGTGGACTGATGGCGATCGCTCTGCGTGTCGAATTAGCAACACCAGATGCAGACTTACTCGATCCCAATCTGTATAACGCTTTCATGACTAACCACGGGACAATTATGATCTTCCTGTGGATTGTCCCTAGCGCTATTGGGGGATTTGGTAACTACTTGGTGCCGTTGATGGTTGGTGCAAGGGATATGGCGTTTCCGAAACTGAATGCGATCGCTTTTTGGTTAAACCCACCAGCCGGAGCGCTAATATTAGGTAGTTTCATTTTTGGCGGTTCGCAATCTGGTTGGACAGCTTACCCACCCTTGAGTTTAGTGACAGCACCAATTGCTCAAACTATGTGGATATTGGCGATTGTTTTGGTAGGAACTTCTTCGATTTTGGGTTCACTAAACTTTGTGATCACCATTTTGATGATGAAGGTTCCTAGCATGAAATGGGATCAAGTCCCGTTATTTTGCTGGGCAATCTTGGCAACCTCCCTGCTGGCACTTCTCTCCACACCTGTATTAGCAGCCGGTTTAATTTTACTGTTGTTTGACCTCAACTTTGGCACCTCCTTCTTTAAACCAGATGCAGGTGGTAACGTTGTAATTTATCAACACTTGTTCTGGTTTTATTCTCACCCGGCAGTATATTTAATGATTCTGCCCATCTTCGGCATCATGTCGGAGGTAATTCCAGTTCACGCTCGGAAGCCAATCTTTGGTTATAAAGCGATCGCTTATTCCAGTGTAGCCATCTGCGTTGTCGGTTTATTCGTCTGGGTACACCATATGTTTACCAGTGGTACACCCGGTTGGATGCGGATGTTCTTCACCATTTCCACTCTTATAGTTGCAGTTCCTACTGGCGTGAAGATTTTTGCCTGGGTTGCTACTCTGTGGGGTGGTAAAATCCGCTTCACCAGTGCGATGCTTTTCGCCATTGGTTTGTTGTCGATGTTTGTCATGGGCGGCTTAAGCGGTGTGACGATGGGAACAGCGCCCTTTGATGTTCACGTCCACGACACATATTATGTAGTCGGACATTTCCATTACGTTCTGTTTGGCGGTTCCGTGTTTGGCATCTACGCCGGCATTTATCACTGGTTCCCCAAAATGACCGGACGAATGTTGAATGAAACTTGGGGACGTGTTCATTTTGCCCTTACTTTTATCGGCACAAATCTGACTTTTTTACCGATGCACGAGTTGGGTTTAAAAGGAATGCCCCGACGAGTGGCAATGTATGACCCTCAATTTATCGACCTCAATCAAATTTGTACCTTTGGTTCATTTGTTTTGGGGATATCGGTAATTCCCTTTGCCATTAACATGATCTACAGTTGGCTTAAAGGTCCTTTGGCAGGTGATAATCCTTGGCGAGCTTTGACTTTAGAATGGACAACTAGCTCACCACCTGCAATTGAAAACTGGGAAGTGTTGCCGGTTGTCACTCATGGTCCTTATGACTACGGTCACGGTCATAGTACTAAAATACAACCATCTGCAACACCGGAAGCTACTGCTTAGTACAGCATTTCATCAAAAAAAATTGCTTTGATTAAACCTTTGCGTTCCTCTGCGCTAACCTTTGCGATCCTTTGCGTTTAAATTCCAACCCTCAATTCGCCGTTAGTAGAGTGAGTAATGCGATCGCACTCAAAGTCACTGCAATTTCTAGTCATTTGATTTGAGAACCCAAAACTCCAAGCTTGGAACTCGGAACTTCAAGCTTGGAACACAAACGCCCGAATTCAATAAACGAACGCCCGAATTCAATAAACAAACGCCCGAATTCAATAAACGAACACCCGAATTCAATAAACAAACGCCCGAATTCAATAAACGAACGCCCGAATTCAATAAACGAACACCCGAATTCAATAAACAAACACCCGAATTCAATAAACAAAACTCGGAATTTTGAAAATTCCTGAACAAGTCAAGAGTTTGGTTAAGACAAGAGACGCGATAAATCGCCGTCTTTACAATAATCAGTCCTTCGTAGAGACGGCGATTTATTGCGTCTTTGGGATTGTTATTTTTATCAAATAAAGGATTTTGGGTGAAGAATAAAATTTTGCCGCTTCACCTTGATCCTTCATTCAAGCTTCCACAACAGACGCAGCAGATAATATTGTCAAAAAATCTATGACTATAGCTACAACCACAAGCGAAGATCACAGTGCAGGACACGAAGAACATCCAGATTTAAGAGTCTGGGGACTGTTGACGTTCCTCGCTTCTGAATCCCTGATGTTTGGGGGATTTTTTGCAACTTTCTTGTTTTTTAGAAGTATTACACCCGTTTGGCCTCCAGAAGGGAGTGAAGTAGAACTACTTGTCCCGACAATTAACACCATTATTCTGGTGTCTAGTAGTTTCGTTATTCACTTTGGTAATACGGCGATTAAAAAGAATAACGTTAAGGGAATGCAACTGTGGTATGCAATTACTGCAATCATGGGCGCAATTTTCTTAGGTGGTCAGCTTTATGAGTACTCAACATTAGGATACGGTTTGACTACCAACGTCTTCGCCAACTGCTTTTATATCATGACAGGGTTCCACGGTTTGCACGTTTTTATCGGACTGTTATTGATATTACGTGTATTGTGGCGATCGCGTCTTCCCGGTGAATATTCTGCAACCAATCATACTTTCATCGAAATGACAGAAATTTACTGGCACTTCGTAGACATTATCTGGATTGTTTTATTTACCCTAGTGTACATTCTCACTTTGTTTTAAATTGGGCATGGGGCATTGGGCATGGGGCATTGGGCATTGGTTATTAATTCTTCCTCCTCATCATCCCTACTCCCTACTCCCTACTCCCTACTCCCCATTCCCCACTCCCCATTTAGGACTTTATTATGCAACTTGATACAAACAAATTTTCATGGTTCCAAGTTCCAGAGGACATCAAAAATCTATTAATTTTAGCTGCACAAAACTGGGAGAACACATCAGAATCGGAAAAATATATTCAACAAGCTTTAGCCCAAACTGGTGAAAATACAGATGTCTTGGTAGCAGCATATAGATTTTTCTATTATAAAAACAATTATTCTCTTGCATTACAAACAACATTAAAATTATTAGATAAAATTAAAGAAATAGAAAAACTCCCTGATAATTGGGAGCAACTTAAGCCGATATTAGTCAATCGCAAAGAAGACCCACAAATTCGATTGTACTTAAATGCTTATGCTGCTTCGGGATTAGTGCTAGCAAAGTTAGGAGCGATTGAGCAAGCAAAAGAAATCAGCACCAAAGTCAAAGAGATAGACGAAAAGAATGATTTTGGAGCCGGGATTCTCCTAGATATTTTGACACGTCCAGCCGAAGAAGATGATTAATTAGTCAACAATCAACAATCAAGGTGAACAATCATGAACAATTGGTTATCTACTACATCATATACCTCTTACTCTCTCTTAGGAGCGGCTAGTAATAGTAACTCTATCTTTCCTGTTGTTACCATACCTACTCAACTTCCTGGAGGGAATCTTCCTAATATCTCTCCGATCATTGTCATCCAATCTTCTGTGCTATCAATTTAAAAGTTATGAAAGGTAGGGATTGGCTGCTAACGGGGGATGGTCAGTATCAAGCCTGTAAATCTGTGAGATCATGGGATTTATTGAGAGAGAATTATCGTCTTTATCGGTTTTTAACTGAGGTGGAAGATGTTCTCAATAGTGCGGATGATCAAGCCAGTCGTCTACCAGAAATCCGAATGCTAGTAAGGCGTTTAATAGTAAATTCCTACTGGGTGCGAAGCCAATATTTAGAGCCTTCGCCCAAAACCGGAACCTCTGTTTTACTCCTATACGATGAATTGGGTTTTCCGTTGACAGTGCAAACAGTAACATTTGCACCGGGAACCCGTTCAACTATTCATAATCATGGGACGTGGGGAATAGTGGCGGTGTTAAAAGGTCAGGAAAAAAATACTTTTTGGCGACGCACCCATAAGGAGAAAATTGAACCGACGGGAGAAGTAACTCTATTTCCAGGAGACATTATTAGCTTTACTCCCGATGCAATTCACAGTGTAGAAGCAGTGGGTGATGAACCAACTGTAACTTTTAATGTTTACGGCGAAACTGATCCAAATGAGAGATTTGAGTTTGACTCGGTTACTCATAAGGCTAGGAATTTTTAATTACTAGGACTTATGCACAAGAGATCCCCCAACCCCCTTAAAAAGGGGGCTTTTACGGTTCCCCCTTTTTTAAGGGGGGTTAGGGGGGATCTAGGTTTTCGGTTTTTAGTGCGTAAGTCCTGATTAGGAATCGTCAGGATTAATTTCATCGGTTCGTAGCTGGCGCTTTAGCGCTAAAGCGCCAGCTACGAACAATTGAGTAATTAGGAGGTAGTTAAATGGCAAGAGTAATTTTCTATAGCAAACCAGGCTGTAAAGGTGGTACCAAGCAAAAAGTTTTGCTCACAGCTGCCGGTCATGAGGTGATACCATACAACCTGCTAACAGAACCTTGGACAGTTGAACGGTTGCGTTCATTTTTTGGCGATCGCCCCGTAGCCGAATGGTTTAACCGTTCCGCCCCAAAGGTAAAATCTGGTGAGGTAATCCCTGAAAAAATTGATGCAGAAACCGCTTTGGTGCTGATGCTGAGAGAGCCTCTCTTGATTCGCCGTCCTTTGTTAGAAATAGGCGACCGCCGCGAAGTTGGATTTGATGTAGAAAAGATTGATGCTTGGATTGGCTTAAAACCTGTGGATGAATCCTTGCGAGAAATCAGCGAAAACCTGATGAAGCAGGATTTACAAGGCTGCTCCCACGGACATGATCATCATCATTGAAAAAGATGTAGAGACGTAGCAGTGCTACGTCTTTACAATTAACGCACCCCAGCAGTTTCTAAAGACAAATCCTGAAACATGGGTGTGCTGAGGTAACGTTCGCCAAAGGAAGGCTGAATCATCACGATTAAACGTCCGGCATTTTCTGGACGTTTACCTACTTGAATTGCAGCACACAAAGCTGCACCAGAGGATATCCCAGACAATAAGCCTTCTTCTTTTGCTAACCGTCGCCCATAAGCGATCGCTTGTTCATCACTGACTCTAATTACTTCATCAACCAATTCTAGGCGGAGAACATCTGGAATAAATCCGGCACCAATACCTTGAATTTTATGGGGACCGGCTTCACCACCAGAGAGAACTGGGCTGTTGCTGGGTTCAACTGCGATCGCTTGAAAAGTCGGCTTGCGCCCTTTAAGTACTTCTGCAATCCCAGTAATTGTCCCACCAGTACCTACCCCAGCAATAACGATATCCACTTCCCCATCTGTATCCGCCCAAATTTCTTCTGCGGTGGTTTCCTGGTGAACCTTGGGATTGGCGGGGTTGCGGAACTGTTGCAGCATAAAAGCATCGGGAGTATTAGCCACAATTTCTTCAGCTTTGCGAATAGCTCCCCGCATTCCCTCAGCACCAGGTGTTAACTCCAAAGCTGCACCATAAGCTCTAAGCATAGATCGTCGTTCTTGGCTCATCGTCTCAGGCATTGTCAAAATCAAACGGTAGCCACGCGCTGCTGCTACCATTGCTAGAGCAATTCCTGTATTACCAGAAGTAGGCTCAACTAAAATGGTTTTTCCAGGGGAAATTGAGCCAGCTGCTTCTGCTGAGAGTACCATACTTAAACCAATACGGTCTTTCACCGAAGCCGCCGGGTTCATCCCTTCTAATTTGACAACTATCCTTGCTACTACTCCTTCAGCTTGAGGAATCTTATTCAATTGAACTAAAGGAGTTCGTCCGATAAGTTCTGTTACGTCTTGAGCAATCCGCATTATTTAACTCCTAAAATCCTAAATATTAGTACAAAGTATTTACTTATAATAATAAGCTTTTGTGTATTTAATTTGTAGTCTAGTGTCAATGAGTGCATATACTATGTATTCTAACTAAACCACAAAATATGAAAGTTTAGGAAGAACCTTTATTAGATGTTTCCATTGATTTTCACCTTAACTGATGTTTATAGCGCCATACTTATATTTTACCATTTAGAATTGCTAACTATTGCCTTTTGGACTAAGATTTGGTTTCTAAAATTCTGTATATAAGCATAACTTTTACCATTATTTTCTATTTGTTATGAAAATATAATCTCCTTTCAAAACATTTAATTGTTTTTCTTAATTTATTAGTCTATATTTATCAAGAGACATTGATATTTTCTTTTGAGTGCAGGTTTTGTCCGCCCATAATTGCATCAAAAACAATCCTTAACCATTGTCTACATTGCGTTTAAGTTGAGTGCAGAAATACCAGAACCCCACCTTGAAAATACTAGAACCCCGTCCTAAAAACACTAGCACCCATACCCCAATAAAATTTTGTAAGACTTATCGGGTGGGAATTACAAGCTTTGAGTACTATTCTAATGAATTTAATAATCTTAACGGGGCTGAGATAAACTGTTTAGTGGAGAGCGGCTGATATAAATCGTATAGGATTTACGCAGAGATTCCCCTCTACCCCCCAACATTCCTGAGCGAAAGCTTAGTGAACTAGGGGGGACTTCTTAATCTCTCTTTTGAGAGTAGGATGAAACCAGATTCCAGAATCTAAGTGCGTTATTTCTGACCGAATAATCCTACATTTTGTGAAAAGTTTGGTAACTTTTCAGTGTTCAGTGGTCAGTGGTAATTAGAAAAATAACTGATAACTAACAATTGTGAAAATTACCGTTTACACATATTTTAATATCAAAACTGTTTGAAAAGTAGAAATATATACCTACTTTAGATAAACAGCAAAAGATATTTTCTTACTGGGTGTATACTACCTAGCAAGGGAGAGCGAAGATGAAAGCCAAACTTTTAAATGTTCTTACAGTTTGCGTAGTTACCTTAACAGTGCTTTCTCCAGGAATAGTAGTATTTGGCATAGTTTGGCAACAACATCTGGAGTTAGTAAAATCTCAGAATTTAGCTTGCGAAGTTAACAAAACTAATACAGATGCTTCCGCCTTGACTCCCCAGAAAGAGGGTACACATTCCCCTCAGACTAGCATCCAATCCTCTGATCGTAATGTGGTTTATCAAATGCTGACTGTTGCTGAAGAATATAAATTTGCCACTATCCTGCAATGGTTCTTCTTGTTAATCCCTATTTGTGTTGGGTTAGGGATTCTCTTTTACGACAGATATCTTGTTCATCGTGCGGCTGTTTTAAGAGAACAAGTTGAAATGCTAGAAAGGCTGTGGCGGCAAAGTATCGAACAGTAATCAATTCACAATTTACTCACTCAAATCAACAATATTACCATGACAGAACAACGCCAAAGCCTGTATTTTAATCTGATTGATGAGTTACTCAGATGCCCGAATGGACAGGAACCAGAGATTTTAGAATCTAAACCAGAGTTGATTGATTCTGGTTTTGTAGAAACAATGTTACAAGTAGCAACTATGTTTGCCCATGAAGGCAATCAAGATGGTGCCCAATTTTTATTTTTTGTGGCGCGTGAGCTAGCTAAAGAATTGGGTTTATACCCGGAAGTTCCCAATACTGAAGTTGCAAATCCTGAAGTTGCAAATAAGGAGTAAAAATGCTGTTGACTTCAACGGATGCAGGACAAATAGCTTTAGAACTGCTCATGGCAGATTGGAATATTTCAGAAGAGAATAGAGAATGGTTCACAATCTTTAACTCTCGTCTGATTGGCGAGAGTTGGTACACTGTGGAATTAGGTGTAGAAGGATTTCCAGATAGGTGGTTTATTCAAGTATATGATAATGGAGTGTGTGACCCAAATTATACTTTTATATCACCAATCCGTAGTTCTGAAGGATTTACGGACTTTATAAATGTGCCGGATATCGTAGCAGAAGTCTTAGTTTGTGAACGCAATGCTCGATAATAATTAAAAATTAAACATTTAGAATTCAACATTAAAATGTGCTAATTAAATACATTTTATTTGAATTCATAATTTTTGATATCAGAGTATTTGGGTGCATCTCACCTTTACAAATATATCTGGCAATTAGAAATCGCGGCTATACCAGGAATTTGCAACCCACGGAGATGGGTTTTGTCTGTATAGCTGCTAATTATATTTGCCAAAGTTAGAAGTATTCAAAGTTGCATATTTGCGGGATGATTTATTTCACGCAGAGGCGCAGAGGCGCAGAGAGTATAAGGAGTTTTAGATTTTAATACATAAAATTTCATCCCTTGATTCAGCAAAGTTGATATTTTACTCAAAATAAAGATGCTTTACGCAAATATGAGGTGATACCAAATAAGGTACACCTCTTTTTCTGATGATATTTAATATTTTATTTAAGCTTAATAAGCTATTTTGTCATATTTAACTGGCAAAATTATGTTATATTAAATAGCGTGATGGACGCTACAGAAATATCAGTTCCAATGATTGCTGAAGATATCTTAGCCCAAGAATTCACAAGAGTCGTCAACCATTACTATCCACAAGTTGGGGAATTGCTGGATGGGTGTTATGTGAAAGTCATCACCTGTTTTTGGGGACGACCTGCCAGACGTTTGCAATATATAGGAATTTATTGCTCTGACGAAATGATTTCCTGTGTGCAAGCTCAAAAAGAAATACTCAGAGAAGTAGCAGACAATATGGGTTTAATCCAAGTAGTCTGCATGAATGCCAAGCGATTGTTGCGCGATCCGATGTCAAAGGTCAAACAAAATAACCCACGCCTATGGTTGGAGTTGCAGTGGGTTGGAACTTAGTCATTCAAGTATGAACGCAAGTAATGAAAACTGGAATTTTCTGCAATTACGATAATTATCACCAAGATGCTCGTCGTGCCATCTTTGAGCAAGTCACGCTGGTAAAACAGGCGGAAAGTTTAGGTTTTGAAGAAGCCTGGGTGAGTGAGCATCATTTTAGTGAATCCAATCTCAGCCCGTCCATGTTGCTGTTAATGGCACACTTGGCAGGATTGACTTCAACTATCCAATTAGGCACTGCGGCGGTGCTACTGCCATTCCATAACCCGATTAGGGTGGCGGAAGATATTGCCACTTTGGATAACTTGTGCAATGGACGATTATTATTTGGAGTTGCTAAAGGCGGCCCATTTCCTCAACAAAACAAGCATTTTGCGACATTACCAAGTGAATGCCGTCCCAAGATGTTAGAGGCGATCGCATTAATTCAAAAGCTTTTATATGAAACTGATGTATCATTTAATGGGCAATATTTTCAATGCGATCGCTTAACAATTTACCCAAGACCATTGCAGAGTAAAATACCAGTATATGTTGCCACTGGCGGGGATGATGGTATCGAGTTTGCCGCTAAACATTCCTTCAGTTTGATGGGTGGGCCGCCATTTTCCCTAGAGAGATTGAAGGATACTGTTACCAAATATCGAGCCTTAAATTCTAGTGGTGCAGAAAACTTTGTGCTGGCACGTTTCTTTTATGTTGGCAAAACATCTGATGAAGCAGTGAGTGAAGCGTTACCTTTCATCCGCAAATTTAGCCAGAAAATGACAGCTAATTCGGCTGAAGTATTGCAGAATAGTACGAATCCCAACCAAAAACTATTTGATCGTACAAACATTTGCTTTGACGAAGATTATTTGATTGAGAACTCAATTATCGGTGATGTGGAGACTTGTCGAGACAGAATCAAGAAATTTCAGGACGAATTAAATTTAGGTACGCTAGCACTCAAACCCTCGTCTTCAGATATGCAAAAAAACCTGGAGAGTTTAACGCGCTACAACCAAGAGGTGCGAAATTATGTCTTCTAAACTATACCTGCTTCCTCCCGATGATTTACCTCCAACTGAGGTAACAAAACAGGATGGAATGCTGCAAATGGAGCTAGAACAGTCTACTGGTAGATGCTTTTATTTAGCTTGCGATCGCATTACGCGAGTTTTGTTATCTAATTGTCAGTGGTATCTCACAACAAATGCTAGCATCCTAACATTAATTATTGACTGCCCTGATATATTATCTTACTGGCATATAGTCAGCAATATTGCCCAGTTAGGTAATAGGTTAGAGCGGTTTGCTGCTAATGGCAAAATCCGCGTTTATCCGCCATTTGGTAAAGGGATGCCGTTTGAAATCAGCGTAAATGAAATATCAGCTTATCGAGATTGGCTTTGAGGTAAACAGAAACTGGGAATCACGCAAAATATAGCTTATTCATCCTTATTACACCCTGTATTTCTAAAGTACAGGGTGTTGCAATATAGATCATGCTACACTGCTACTAGTAATTTAGTACTTCAATCTAAGTTGAATTCTCATAGTTGTGCAAAGAATTTCTATAGAAAATTTTGGGCCTATCAATAAATTTGAAGCGGATGTCAAGGATGTAATGTTATTGATTGGTCCCCAAGCGAGTGGAAAAAGTATACTTAGTAAGTCAATTTTTATATTCAAATCTATTAAAGACGAACTAAGTAGATTCATTTTTGATGTCAGCAATGAACAGCTTGAGCGACCTATTAATGAATTTTCAAAATATCTGAGGAAAAGATTTGTAGATTTTTTTGGTACGACTAAGCAGATGGAGCCGTTTAGTCTGAAATACTACTACTCTACTGAAAAAGAAATAACAATTACTTTAAACTCTCAAGGTTTCGTAGATGTAAATTTCAATTCCAATATTTTGGATGATATGAATGTGATATTTAAAAATATGCGTAATTATAATGAGAGGATGTCAAGAAGGCAAACTCGTTATTTAACCTTAGAGGAAAGATTAGAAATAGACTCAGAAAAAACTCTATATCTCAAAACGATTAAATCACATATTGATGATTTATTTGAAGATACAAGATATCCAATATTTATCCCTTCTGGTAGAAGCTTAATATCAACTTTAGCCGATCAGCTTCAGGATATAAAACCGTATAGTTTAGATTTCTTTATGAAATCTTTTGTAGAACGTATAAGTCAATTAAAACTTTATTTCAGAGATACATTGAATATACTAATTGAAGAAAGAGAAAGTTTAATAAGCGAAGAAGCTAACCTGAGTGAGATAAAATATGCTGCTACCATTATTAGAAAAATTCTGAAAGGTGAATACCGCTTTGAAGCTGATGGCGAAAGAATTTACCTGAACGATAAGCAGTATGTGAAACTACAGTATGCTTCTTCAGGACAACAGGAGTCGGTTTGGATTCTTTTGCTTATATTCAGATATATTTTAGATGGAACAAGTGTCTTCATTGTATTTGAAGAGCCGGAAGCACATCTTTATCCAGAAACACAAAGTGATATAGTAGAACTTATTGGTTTACTAGCAAATATTAATAATAATCAGATAGTTGTAACTACCCACAGTCCATACATTCTATCGTCTTTTAACAATTTGTTATATGCTTACCAAATCGGTACGAATAAGGTTGGTATGGAAAAAGAAGCTGTGGAGAGCATTGTAAATAAAAATATTTGGATTGATCCGAACCGTACTTCAGCTTACTTTATTTCTGAAAATCACTGTGAATCAATCTTTGATGAAGAACTTAAACTTATTCAAGCAGAAAAAATAGATAGTGCCTCCAGTATAATTAATAACAAATTTAATGATTTATTTAACTTAGAAAACTGAAAATGTGCAACGATTTATTTAGGCAAAGTGAATGTACAGAATATTGTGATACTCGAAGAACAATAGTTGTCAAAGATTCTGGTAATTCACAAGAATACAGAGTTACCAATGACAGCAGTAAAGAGTTTTGCAAAATTCGGGTCGATAACTGCTTAATTAGAGAAGGTGAAAAATGTGACTATTTAATTTTGGACTGTCAAGATAAACTAGCATTTTTTATCGAATTAAAGGGACAGGACTTAAAAAAAGCATTTACTCAGATAGATTCATCTATAAATATACTAATAGATGAAATTCAAGATTTTAAAATTTATGCGCGTATTGTATTGAATAGAACGCCAAGCCCTAATATTAATAGTTCTATGGAAATTAAACTTAAGAAACGGCTCAAAAGACATAATGGTGAGGATAGTCGTGAATTTGTAAAGTATATGAGTCAGGTTTTACAAGAAAGTATATAAAAATTAGAAACGAAATATTTAGTAATTGCAGGGGCAAAGCTTTTAGTAAAAGTTTGTAAATTTAAACCCGGTTTTTACCCAAAGCTTTGCCCAAATTCTGGTGTTTCCTTACGCCAAAATCGCCATTCCTGAAGGAGACAAATCAATTCGCACAGTTGCGCGACGGTCGTTGTGATGTTGCACAGTTACACTTTGATTCTGCCTTGGATTGCGTAAATCGGCATCGCTCCAATCACTTTTGTATAAAAAGGTCATGGTCGATTCTTGAGGATGCATATAAGTATCTACTGTCACTTCTGCACCCCGATTTTCTAAGCCATTGGTATTCAGCACCATCAACACTTCTGTGTCAAATAGCACTTGTGACCAAGCAACTAATTCGCCTTGTCCGGGAATCGAGAAGGGGTAGTTATAAAAGGATGTTTCGCGTAGGTAGTGATGTCCCTGACGCAATGCTTTACCAATTTTATCGTGACTGTTGCGAATCCGCGCGATCGCAGCTATCCGCAAATAGGTAGGATGGTCTATGTTGAAGAAATGACAGTCTGCTGTTTGAAATGCGCCAAAAGCACCGCCAAACATTGCTTCTTTGATATATCTATCTTCGGCAAACTTTCCCCCTTCTATGCTGTAATCGTGATAACCTTCATTCCCATCAAAAGCCTGTTCTGTTCCATAATAAATAGCAGGGATTCCTGGGATGGTTAATTGCACACCGACAGCATGAGCAACTTGCTGATAGAGATGAGGTACATTACTGTATGCGGCAAATCTTTGTTTATTAGTATCGTCATCTAAGATGGAGACATGATATGTCCCAATTTGGCGGTATTCTCCAGCAAGATTGTTTTCGCTATACAAATCAAAAAATTGCTTGGGATGTACTAACCCTTTTGCGAATGCAGCCAATTCATTCGGCGTTTGTACATTATCTAATACAGCACTAAGGTTGCGAGCAATAATGTCTATGTAAGCACCAGCCATACTACCGGAGGTCATTTCGCCAGTCAGTAAAAAGTTTTCTTTACCGATAGATTCGGCGTATTCACGAATAGCTGTGCAGAATTTGCGGGAATCTTCTGGAGAAACGTGCTTGAGGCTGTCTATTCGCAAGCCATCGCAGTCAGAAAGAGCAATCCAATATTGATAAACTCTGGCTAAAGCTGCAATTACATCATTTCTGTTAAACCAGTTATCAGCACTCTGGTCGTATATTACATCTAGGATTACATACATCCTGCGATCGTGGGCGGCATCAATTAAATCTCTTAAATCTTGACGGGTTCCGAAGTGGGGGTCAACATCTAAAAATTCTTGAATGCGATCGCTGTGGTAAGCTTCTAATTCAGAACGTTGTTGCCAAGGTGGATTAATCCACAGCGTTGTTACTCCCAATCGTTGCAAGTAGTCCAATTTACTCTTAACTCCTTTAAGAGTACCACCAACGAACTTTGTCCCTGCTGCCATCCAGTCAACTTTGTTTTTAACCTGGAATTTTAAAGGGTTAGTGCGGTCAAAAAGTTTTCTTTGATTTTCATTATTGTCACTGAATCTATCTAATATCAATTGGTACAAAAACTGGTCGCGCCAACTGATAGGACTCGGATAAACCCTCCCTCGTGGTTTCAGGTCTGTTTCTGAGAGTTGTTGGGGTGTCAATTCTTCAACTTTAGCCATGAGGATTTACGCACTGATAGAAAATAGAAGTATGCTTTTTCTATGTTAGAAAAAATACTTCAAATTTTCATGAAACCATAGAGAGATTTAGTAAATCAATGACTTAATTTTGTGATGATAGGTATTAATTTAAACGCAAAGGTACGCATTCGCAAAGCGTCTCGCAGAGAAGGAAAGCGCAGAGTTTTTGCTACAAGGATACATTTAGCCAGGTATACCAATTCTCTAATCCAGCACCAGTAGTTGCAGAAACTTGAAAAATCTTAATTTGGGGATTTACTTCTATAGCATATTCTATGCACTTTTGAACATCAAATTGCACGTAAGGCAGCAAATCAATTTTCGTGAGAATCATTACATCACTAGCACGGAAGATATGCGGGTATTTTATTGGCTTATCTTCTCCTTCTGTGACGGAGAGAATCACGACTTTTGCATTTTCTCCCAAATCAAATAAGGCTGGACAAACTAAATTTCCGACATTTTCAATCATCACAACTGAGTTTAGTGGCGGATTCAGTTGTTGTAAACCTCTGTCTATCATTGATGCATCTAAATGACAGCCTGTTCCGGTGTTGATTTGGATAACTTTAGAACCTGTTTCTTTAATCTTTTTGGCATCATTAGCAGTTTCTTGGTCGCCTTCAATGACGCTAATAGATAATTGATGTTTTAAATCATTGATGGTTCGCGTCAAAAGAGTTGTTTTGCCAGCACCGGGAGAACTCATTAAATTTAAGGCGAGAATATTTCGACCTTTAAACCATCCCCGATTTTGGGCAGCTATCAAGTTATTCTTTGCTAATATATCTTGTTCTAACGATATCGTTGTGTTGTGTATTTTAGCATGAATTTGCGACGCTTCTATATGAGAATGAGTGATGATAGTCCCATCTGATAAAGTGTGAGTATGATGATGGTTATGTTCAACTTCATCTGTTTCCAGATTTGTAATTTTGGTTTCGCCATCATCAGAACAACCGCAGGTTATACACATAATTCCTCTATTTCTATTTCTTTAATTTTTAGTTCTTCACCAGTAATTAAATCTAATTGCACGCTACCGCAGTTACAGATACCAAATGGTTTATCTAAATAAATTTCTGCACCACATTGACGACATTTTGCTAAACCGGGGATTTCTAAAATTTCTAATGTCGCCCCTGCTAAAACTGTACCTTGAGTGCAAATATCAAAACAAAATCTGATAGCGTCGGGCATAATGGCTGAAAGTTTACCAATTTCTAATAAAACTCGCTGTACTTTTGCACCTTTGGCGTGTTCAACTACAATTGCCACAATATTTTGAGTAATTCCAAGTTCGTGCATATTATAAAATCTATTAACAAATTCGTGGTAATTGGTCGCCTACCAACATATCCATAATCCTTTCAGCACCAAAAACTGTTTTTAACAATACAATACCTGGAGGTGAAGAAATAACTTCGCCAATAATACAAGCATCTTTTCCGGCTGGGTGAGATTTCATAGTTGATAAAACTTTGTCAGCATTCTCTTTTGGAAGCACTACAACTAACTTACCTTCGTTAGCTAAATACAACGGGTCTAAACCGAGAATTTCGCAAACTCCGTTGACTTCTTCACGCACTGGAATAGATTCTTCAAAGATACGAATTCCCACATTAGAACTGAGGGCAAATTCATTTAAGACTGTGGCTAAACCGCCGCGTGTAGCATCTCGCATAGCATGAACTTGAGGACAAACTTGGAGAATAGTTTCTACTAAGCTATGCAACGGCTGACAGTCACTTTCAATATTAGTATCTAAGGCTAATTCCCCACGGGCAATCAAAATTGCTGCACCATGATTGCCTATTTCACCATTAATTATTACTATATCTCCAGGTTGAATATTGTGGGCGGAAATACTAACTCCTCGCGGGATGATACCAATACCAGCAGTATTAATAAATAGTTTATCAGCAGCACCGCGATGTACAACTTTTGTGTCACCAGTGACAATTTGAATATCAGCTTTTTTCGCGGCTGCTTTCATACTGGCTGCGACACGCCGCAAAGTTTCTACGGGTAATCCTTCTTCTAAAATTACGCTGCAAGTTAAATATAAAGGTTTAGCACCGCTAACAGCTAAATCATTAACTGTGCCGTTGATAGCTAATTCTCCTATATCACTACCGGGAAAAAATAACGGGTCTACAACGTATGAATCTGTTGTAAATGCGAGTCTGTCTCCTTGTTGGAGGAGAGGGGCTAAGTTGAAGCTGGCTTGGTCTTCTAGTTGGGAGAGAATTGGGTTATCAAAAGTGCTGACGAATATATCATCTATTAAATCACGCATGGCTTTACCACCGCTACCATGTGCGAGGGTTATATGAGTGTCTTGCACTTTACCTTGGCGGCGGCGGATTTTTTCTATGTTTTGAAATAGGGGATTTTGTATTGAGTTTGTGGGGGATATATTCATACTTTTTTTTAACGCAAAGGAACGCAGAGGGAAGCGCGGAGGTACGCAAAGTATTTGTGAGATGTATTAGTCTGAGGAGAAGCCGCAGGCGGGGAGAGGTTTTTGAGTTAGGGTTATTTTTGGTTTTTGGGCGATTGTTCTTTTGGCTATTGTAGAGAGTCGCCCATATTTGTAATAGGCTGCACAAGCACCTTCGGAAGATACCATGCAAGTACCAATGGGTGTTTCTGGTGTGCAAGCTGTACCGAATACTTTGCACTCCCAAGGCTTTAAGATTCCTTTGAGAATTTCTCCACATTTACAAGCTTTATGGTCTGCTACTTTCAGATTAGGAATGGTAAATTTAAGTTCGGCATCAAATTGTGTATATTCAGGTTTAATCTTTAATCCTGAATAGGGAATATCGCCTAACCCACGCCAATCAAAACTATCTCGCACTGTGAAAACTTTATTTATGGCTTGCAGCGCTATTGTATTCCCGCTTTTTTGGACAATTCGGTTATATTGGTTTTCAACTTCACAACGATTTTCTACTAGCTGTTGCAATAACATCCAAATTGATTGGAGAATATCTAAGGGTTCAAATCCTGAGACGACAATTGGTTTATTATATTGTTGGGAAATAAACTCATAAGGGTCAGTGCCAATTACCATGCTGACATGACCTGGCCCAACAAATCCATCCAGTTGCAAGTCGGGATTATCTAATAGTGCTTTAAGGGCGGGAATCACAAGGACGTGATTGGAAAACATACTAAAGTTATGAATTTCTTCGGCTGCTGCTTGCAGAATGGTGAAGGCGGTGCTGGGGGCTGTGGTTTCAAAGCCCAAGGCGAAAAAGACTACTTGTTTGTCGGGGTTATCTTTGGCAATTTGCAAGCTATCTAAGGGAGAGTACACCATACGGATGTCTGCACCTTGTGCCCTGGCTTGCAGTAAATTAGTTTTGGAACCAGGAACTCGCATTGCGTCGCCAAAGGTGGCAAAAATGACGTTATGATTTTGGGAGATTGCGATCGCATCATCTAATCTCCCTTTTGGCATCACACATACTGGACAACCAGGCCCATGAATTAGTTCAATGGCTTCGGGTAATATTTCTTCGATACCATATTTAAATATAGAGTGGGTATGTCCGCCGCATACTTCCATGATTTTGATAGGTTTATCTAGCCGATAGCATAATTTAACGATTTCGCGGCATATCGCTTCAGCTTTTTCAGGTTCGCGGAATTCGTCAACATATTTCATAGGAAGTATATCAGTTAATTTCAAGCATTAGTTTTAAACTCTTTCTCCGCGCCTCTGCGCCTCTGCGTGAAAAAATCCTTTATTCAAGTACTAATCCCTACTTGTGCTGCTAATTCTTGGAAGAGTTGTAAAGTTTCCGCCGCTTCTTGTTCGTTAATTCGATTCATAGCAAAGCCAACATGAACTAATACCCAATCACCAATACAAGCTTCGGGTGGATGTTGTTCATCTACAATACAAGCAATATTCACTTGACGCTTAACACCACCAATATTAACTATGGCTAATTTATGATTAACGTTGGTAATTTCAACAATTTGACCAGGAATCCCTAAACACATTATTATTCTCTTTGCGCCTTTGCGCCTTTGCGTGAGATAAATTCTTTTTCTAAATCAACACTCATGTATTAATTGTGCGGCTGCAATAACTGCTTGTCCTAAAGATAACCCGCCGTCATTAGCTGGAACTAAGCTGTGAGTGAGCACTTTTATTCCCAATCTTTGTAATCCTTTGGTAACTTGCTCTAATAATATACAATTTTGAAAGACTCCTCCTGTTAGGACAACCTGATTAATCAGATTTTCTTGAGAAAGATGCTTAACCATTTCCACAATCGCATTCGCTAAACCTTTGTGAAATTTTGCAGCCATAACTGGTTGTGGAATCTGCTGCTGTAAGTCATCGAGCAAGGCTTGCCACATTGGACGCGGGTCTATACAATAAATACTATCTAAAAAGCTAAAACTAAAAGGATATATTAGCGTTTCTTTATGATTATTTAAGCTGCTAACATCTACTATAGCTTCAAGTGCGATCGCAGCTTGTCCTTCATAGCTACATTCATCTCTATAAATACCCATAGCTGCCGCCACTGCATCGAACAACCGCCCCACTGAGGAAACTGGAGGAGAGTTAATTTCTTTCTCTATAAGTTGATTGAGTAATTTTAATGGTTTTTTATTCAGAAATTTTACGATTTCTAAATCAGCATATTGTTGTTGACAATCATTCCAAAGGTTAGCAGATATTAATTGAGCATAGGTATTACGCCAAGGCTGATAAATTGCTTGTTCACCACCAATCATTGCTACTGGTTTAAATGTTGCTAATCGCTGAAATTTACGATAATCTGCTAAAAGAAATTCTCCGCCCCAGAGTGTATTATCATCACCATAACCTAAACCATCTAAAGCAATACCTAATACTGGAGACGAATCTAAAGGAATACTATTTTCTGCCATGCAAGCGGCAATATGGGCGTGATGATGTTGAATTTGATGAATTTTGATTTGATTTGTGTCCGCAAGTTGTTTACCAAGTTTGCTTGAGAGATATTCAGGATGTTTATCAATAGCAATTATTTCTGGTTGATGTTCAAATAAATTCAAGTATAAATTCAAAGTGTCGTGGTAAGCATTGAAAGCCGCAGCATTTTCTAAATCTCCCAGATGTTGAGAAAGAATTGCTTCTCCTTCACGCAACAAACAAAAGGTGTTTTTTAACTCACTACCCATTGCTAAAATTTGCGGCACGTTATGAAATCCTAGTGGTAAACTAATCGGTGCTGGTGCATATCCTCTGGCACGGCGAATTGTTTGAACTTCATCGCCGATAACTCTCACCACCGAATCATCTACCCGATTAATAATCTCTCGATTGTGAAAGAGAAAATAATCAGCAATTGTCCCTAATTTTTCTCTCGCCTCATCATTATTAATACATTGTGGTTCATCAGCAAAATTGCCACTTGTTAAAACAATTGGGCGATTCATCCGCCGCAGAATTAAATGATGTAGTGGCGTATAAGGTAGCATGAAACCGAGGGTATTTTGCCCTGCTGCAACTGATGACGCTAGTACTTTCTTACCTGATGTCTGTAGCAAAACAATTGGTGCAGCAGGACTTGTCAATGATTCTTTTTCTTTAGCGTTGACTGTGCAATATTCTTCAATTATCTCAATATCTCGCGCCATTAAAGCAAAGGGTTTATGATAGCGCCTTTTGCGCTGACGCAATTTTTGGACAGCAGTTTCTTGTGTTGCATCGCAAGCCAAATGAATACCACTTAACCCTTTAATTGCCACAATCTCACCCTTTTGCAACAGAGTACAAACGGCATCGACATCATCCAACATGGAGAACATAGAAGCAGTAACCGATTTACCATCGGCGCGTTCTAACCAAGCTTTGGGGCCGCAAGCATGACAAGCTACAGGTTGGGCGTGAAAACGGCGGTTTTCGATATTGTGGTATTCCTTTGCACATTCGGGACATATCACAAACGCAGACATACTGGTATTGCATCTGTCGTAAGGAATGGCACGAATAATACTCAGGCGGGGGCCGCAATGAGTACAGTTAGTAAAAGGGTAGCGATAAAAGCGGCTAAAGGGGTCGAATATTTCTTGTTGACACTGTGGACAAGTGGCTGCATCAGGGACGATTTCTGTTTTAATGGCACTATTAACACTGCTAGAAATCACAAAATTATCAAATTTCAATTCACCTTCATAAATAATTCTTGTTAGTTGATTAATTCTTGCCAACGGTGGGCATTCTGTTTGCAATTTAGCAACGAATTCGGTTATTGCTTCCTCACTACCAGATACCCGAATTAAAACACCTTGGCCATCATTACAAACATCTCCACGCAAACCGCAAGCTTTAGCAAGACGATATACAGTAGGGCGAAATCCTACTCCTTGAACAGTACCACGAACTCTAATTTCTTCAGTCGCCATAAAAATCTGACTTTCCAAAATTACAATTACGAATTATTAAACTGCCACAGCAATATTCGGTTATTTCCAGAATCAGCTATTATCGCCGTATTGCCACAAATTTTTATGCCGTAACACCAATTTAAGCTATCTCGTTTAGGTAATCCAAAATTACGATTTTCACCTTTACTTTGAAAATTTATTTGTCCTGCAAGACCATTAGCTATCGCACCTTGTAATGATAGAATAGATTCTGCTTTTCTCCATCCTAACAAACGGGAATTGGCTGTATCTGCAACTACTAACCAATCATCAGCAATGCCGACACCATAAGGCATACTTAAACTACTAGCACTAGGATAATAAACTCCTTGATTCATTTCCACATTATCAAAGTTTTTTTGTCCTAAAACCACTGCACAAGGAGTATTATTTTCTGTTGGTATTCCTTCCCAAATCATTACCCGGTGATTACCTGCATCGGTGACAACCAAATTTTCTCCCCAAAAGGTAATATCGTGACACCAACGCATACTCGCCGCAGTTGGAGAACTACCGCCGTTTTCATTACGAGATATCATATCTGGTTGTCCCAAAACTAAATCAGCAGGTTGACCATTTTCTGTTGGTAATTGATGCCAAATTAATACCCTTCGATTACCAGTGTCAGCAATAAATAGCCGTCCTTGATGATAGTAAACACCATAAGGCCAATGCATTGTATTAGCAGATGCTTGTTGATTTCCTCGATTTGGTTCATTATCGGTAAAATTAACTTGTCCTAACACCAAATCTGCCGGAACATTGCTATCTTCTGGTAAGTTTTTCCAAATCAAAATCCGATGATTCCAAGCATCTCCTACAGCTAACCCTTCCCCGCAAGCACAAATCCCTGTTGGTACATTTAGGGTTGCCCTTCCCGGTGTACTTTTAGCATTTTGTCCCTCATGATAAAAGTCAGGTTGTCCTATTACCCAATCAGCAGGTTGACTATCTCTAGTAGGTAAATTTTGCCATCCCAATAATCTATGATGTCCTGTATCTGATACCCATAATGCACCTGTTTCTGATAACAAACAAGCAGCACGAGGCCCAAACATTGTTGCGGGACTGGGTGCTATAGGTATCACTAATTGTTGTGGTTCAATAATGTTACCTAAAATTACCTCTGCACCTTGAGGTAATAGAGGTAAATATTGAGTAGTTTTTGTTGCTTCTAGCGGTAATTGTGATATGGGATTAATTATGATTGGAATATCCATGAACCGCAGATAGACGTTAATAATTATTTAAAAACATTAATGTTTATTAGCGTGTAACAACAGTAACGATTTTGCATTATGTTTTTTCTAAATTATGTTAAAACTTTTAATCAACTTCCCTATTAATTAATCTTAAAAAATTATGTTAAACCTTCAGTAGCTTTTGCTACACAGCAATATTTGTTGTGAGTGCGTGATGTACTGAAATAAGAAAGCAAACTGGGGTTTGAATAAGTCAAATAAGCTTTTGCTTGCGGAATACACCAAAATGAGTAAGTCAAATCAGCTTTTACTTGCTGAATACACCAAAATGAGTAAGCAAACTGGGGTTTGAATAAGTCAAATGAGCTTTTACTTGCGGAATACACCAAAATGAGTAAGTAAACTGGGGTTTGAGTAAGTCAAATAAGCTTTTGCTTTCTCAAAGCCCTAAAATGAATAGCTGAATTGCACAAACGAGAACCAATTCAGGTATATTAATAAAGCATTCAGGCATTTTGCTTGCACAAAAGACTAAAACGAATGTGCAAACTGCTGATATGAAAAAGCAAAGTAGCTGTGATTTCCCAATCGCCAAGTATATTTGCTGAGATGTTACCTTCGCATGATCATTTTTACAGTTTCACAAAAACTTTATTGTCTTTAATGTTTACTGGATACGACTGAAGCGAAACATCAGGCGCAGTTAAGCATTCACCTGTCTCTAATTTGTACTGAAATCCGTGAGAAGGACAGGTAATAATACCATTTTCAACTTTACCCTCTTCTAGAGGAGATCCTAGATGAGTACAAGCATTACGGTAACATTTTACCGTAACGCCTTGACGATGTAAAATCAGGGAATTACCAGCAAGTTGTACTGCCAATACACTAAATTCTGGAACTTGATCAATAGTCGCAACTTTAATCCAAGTAGAAGTTATATTTGGAGTGAATGGACTGATTAAACCAGAATTTGTGTTGTTAACAGTAGGGTTGTTATTGACTGCAACAACTTTGGTAATTTCGGGACAATGATTTTTGATTGCCTGTTCTACTCCCTGAGATAAAGTCAAAGTAGAAGCCGGACAACTGCTGCAAGTTCCGATTAATCTGACTTCTACTGTATCTGGTAGTTTAATTGCCACTAATTCTACATCTCCATTATGGCTTTTTAAACCTGGGCGAACTTCTTCAAGGGCTGTTTCAATGCGATGTAATAATGGGGGTTTGGGTGGTTTGACTAGTTCGTGATACAGTAGCACTGCATAAACTACTTCATCAGCAACAGCATGACGTAAAGCTGACATTGATTCTTGTTTGAGGCTTTTAATTAAATTAGTCAATGCTGCTTTATGCAAAGCTTCAATTGCTCTTTTTAAACCCACTGCTACACACCGTTGGTTTTCATCCCACTCGGATATAATCGCCTCAAAGCGGTTAATTTCCTGAACTAATTCTTCAAGATTGGTCATTGGTGATTGGGCATTGGGCTTTAGTAACTGTAGGGTGTGTTACCGCGTTAGCGTAACGCACCATTTCAGGTTTTCGGTGCGTTACGGAAGCCGTAACACACCCTACTTAGGCATTGGTTATTCATAAAGAAAAATTCACTTCATTTTGAAATCCTTAAGAAGAAATGGCATAATCATCCCCGTCACTAAGCTAGATAATGTTATTGGTAAATAGAAAGGAATTGGAGCTTGTGCGAGTAACACTAACAGTAAGAAACCTACTGCAATACCAATAGTAGTTTGCTTGACAAAATACATCGGTTCGCGTAGAAGCTTGCCTTTAAAAAATAACTTAGCAGAAAACCATCCTATCTCTAACATCTTTCCTCCTAATAATTGCTCAATAAATTTAAGACAACCAACCCTAAAAGGATGGCGGGAATTACACCCGCAGGGGCAAATAAGGCACCAAGCATTGCTGAAAATTGATAGCCTATATCTTTTCCAGCTAACAGCATTCCACCAATTGCACCGCCGACCATAGATAAGACTGTTGCAATTACTAACCACACTAATTCTGTTGCTATGTTCAAGTCACCGTCTGCTAAATTTGTGAGAAAATTTATGACATTTGGGTTGGTTAAAATATCCCTCATGCTGTTTTGTCCTCATTAGGGTAGTGGGGAGAATTAACTTTTATTTCTACTTCCACATCTTGTAGTGCTTGAGTTACTACCTCTGCTTGTCCGATTTGTTGGTATTTGATAAATATTTCTAAAGCGTCCTGATAGTAGGTACGTGCTTGCGAAAGATTTTTAGGATTACCAACTTCTGGTTTTTCCTGGTGGTCTGGTAAGTTGAATAGGGCGTTGGCTTTGTTAGAAATTGTGTTAGCGTACTCTAAAGGTGTATCTTTGGAGTTACGCACTTTTAGCGCTTCATTGTAAGCCACGATCGCTCTTAAATTATTCTCCACAGCATGGGAACTCACTAAATATTGCAAAGCGTTACCCAAATTGTTTTGCAACATCGCATATTCTCTGGGATGATCAATCAGATTAATATGCTTTAGTGCCACCTCAAATGATTGCACTGCTAACCCTTGACGCAAGTATTCCCGTTCTGATGCTAGAGGCATAGAAAGGTAAGCGATCGCAATATTGTTATATAATATCGCGTATTCCTGCGGGTAATCTTCCCAAGTAAACACCCGCAACGCCTCATGATAAGCTTGGATGCTGTCAGTTATCCGCGCCAAATTGAATGGTACAAGCGACTGCAACACCAGCCCAAAATTCATCTGCGTTTCTGCCACTTCCTCTGGCGTTGCTAATTGTTGTAAAGTTGGTAACGACTCTTCATAACCTGCTTTCGCTTGCAGCAGCAGTTGGTAATCAGCATCCGGTATTGCCTGTAACGTTCCTGACATCCCTACTTGCGCCCTGGCTTTCAGTAAGGGATACTCCTCACCACACATCTGATATGCCCGGTAATACAAGCCAACTGCATTCCGCAAATCTTGAGCAGTTTTAGGCTTTTTTTGAAAGCCCTGTGCTATCTCAATCAGCATTTGAATTTTTTCTTCTGCTGAGGCTGACTCCGATGCAACAGCTGCTAAGGCAGCCTTCACCGTTGAATCTGTAATGCTGGGGGTCATAACTCTGCCGTACTCTAGCCAATTGGAAGTTGAGTCTACCAACACCCACAAATGATTAAGACACGCTTTGGCATCTCATCACGGGCCATACTGATTTACGCACGCTTCGAGTCCCTTAGGCAGAATTCCCCTTTTTTGTCTGACATTAGGGTGAAAGATTAGGAATAGGAGACAAAGGACAGTTCATAAACTCTATCCCTGTAACCTCTCCCCTTCTTCATTCCCTATATCCAATAAATGAATCAATTTTTTTACTATAAAACACCCTATTTCTAAAAATCTATAGGGGAATTGCCAATATTAATGTCAGTTTTAAACACCTGATATTATTTAAATGTTTTTTGTATCATTAGCGAACACAATCTCAATATTATTTATTGAATCGTTGACATACATAACATACATATATAAAGTATCTTACCAGTAAATTTTTGTTTACTCTAAAGAGTGGTCACGCGATCGCCGAAGTGTAAAATATGTTCATAAATCAACACTCAGAATAAATAAGCCTAGCGATCGCCAGCTGCCCCACTTAGAAAGATTCTATAGCCTTTTGGCATCTTCCCTTTTTTACAAGACGAGATTAGTGTTAAATTTACTTACGTGCTAAAATAATCACATATTTATAAAATATAAGATGTCTATAAAAGTCCTAGAAAGGGCTAACTATAAAACTGCTCCAAAGCATAGGTTGCCTAGAAAATTGAGTACGTCAAATACCAACAAATCTAGCCACAGGTATTTATAACCTTACCAAGCTCTAAGTGGTCAGGAATTTAGCAGGTAGTATACGCCATATGAGCCAGAAACCTCTACTCAGAAAAAAACTCCAGAGTCGCGTTGAGACTACCAAACTGCTGGAAAGCGGAGAGTCTGGTGATACTTACTTGTTAGCATCTGGAATACGCGAAAAGCGTCAATTATCTATCGTCGGAAAAACACTTAGGAATCGCTTTGAGATTGTCAAAGAGTTAGGAAGTGGCGGATCTGGTGATACCTACTTAGCCATAGACCTAGATTTACCAGGCAAACCCTATTGCGTTGTCAAACATTTCCACCCAAAAGATCCCAATCCGGCTATTCTACCGATCGCTAAAAATCTATTTGATCGGGAAGCGGAAGTTTTATACCAGTTAGGCAATAACCACGACCAAATTCCGAGACTATTTGCCCATTTTGATGAAGATGGAGATTTCTATTTAGTTCAGGACTTTATTGATGGTCATGCCTTGACTGAAGAAATTGTACCAGGTCAACGTCTGCACGAAAATATAGTCTTGAATTTATTAAAAGACATCCTGGAAGTGCTAGTCTTCGTCCATGAACACAACATTATTCACCGAGATATTAAGCCCCAAAATATAATGCGGCGGCATTCTGATCAGAAGATTGTGCTAATTGACTTTGGCAGCATTAAAAAAATTGGGGCTTTGGGAGCGGGCTTAACAGTTATTGTTGGGACTCCTGGCTATATGCCAAGTGAACAGGCAAAAGGAAGACCAAAACTTTGCAGCGATATCTATGCAGTAGGTATGATTGGCATTCAAAGTTTAACAGGTTTAATACCTGAGCAACTACAAGAAGATCCAAATACCGGAGAAGTTATCTGGCGAAATAAGGCACAGGTAAGTGATGCCTTAGCAAATGTTTTAGATATAATGGTTAGCGATCGCTTTAGCCAGCGTTACCAGTCTGCCGCAGAAGCTCTACAAGCCCTTAATTCTGAGCCGGCGTTGTCACACTCCTCACAATCTGCTGACATCAACCAAAATACTAATGATAGCTATTTGCAAACTTATAAAAACTTTATTTTGATCCTGGGGATGGGTCTTGGTGCTACTACTAGTTTAATAGTAATAGTTTTAATCTATACATTTATTAATACGAGTACATCGCTTCCTAATCAACCTACTCAACTAAAAATGTTTATAGAAAAATTTGTTGGGTCACAGTTAAATAATCTAAATCAACACCCAACAGAATAGTTTGTAAAACAACTGTACAATCGCAAAGACAACAAAAGAGCAAGTTAAATTTAACTACATTAAAAAGAGTTAATTGTCTGCCATGATCATAAACTGACTATTAAAGATTTGTTTTAAATTTAAATGTCTAGAGATTACTGTAGGATAAATAAAATAAACAGCATTTAAAAATATGGACAATACAAATCAAAAAAAACCTTTAATTAACGGCGAAATCGCCCTCTTTCTTAGAGGTTTGATTATTGGTAAAGTGCTGACGCTTATGGTTATTGGCGGACTGCTTTGGTGGTTACTCAAGCCTAACTTAGTCTCTCGTAACAGCGCTAACTCTTTCTCTAATCAAAGTTTAAACACTGGTTCTAGTGCCGGATCAACTTTTCAAACGGTTGCTGAGGTTCCCAATGCCTCATTTAACTACGGCGGTAGTACAGCTTGGGCATCTATTCGGCAATTGGTAGATTCTCAAATCCAAAACACCCGCCCGGAACTACAATTACGCTATGTAGACCCTGTTAATAGTAGCCCTGGTTCTAGCTCAGGTATTCGGATGTTGCTTGATGGGCAACTAGATTTTGCTCAGTCCTCTCGTGCCCTTACAGATGAAGAACAAGCGATCGCTAAAGAGCGAGGCTTTACACTTGAGCAACGTCAAGTAGGTATGGATGGCATAGCAGTGGTAGTTAACCCATCACTCAATGTATCAGCTTTAACTGTTGATCAATTGGAGAAAATTTATTTGGGGCAAATTACTAACTGGGAACAAGTCGGTGGGCCAAACTTACCCATCACTCCTTTGTCCCAACGACCAGAAGACGCAGATACAACACTATTTTCTAACAACAGCAACTTGAAGGGGCAAGCATTTGGCTCTAATGTTCAGTATATCTACTCGACTACAGATGCAGTGCGGCAACTTAGTAAAACCCCTGGTGGTGTGTATTATGCTTCTGCCCGTTCAGTAGTATTTCAATGTAGTGTGAAGACTTTGCTGTTAGGTCGCACTTCTGGTCAAGTGATTCCCCCCTATCGAGAACCTATGGTATCACCTGAGCAGTGTCCACGTCAGCGCAACCAGCTAAATACTCAGGCGATCAAAAATGGTAGCTATCCGATTATTGCTAATTTGTTTGTGATTATTAAGCAGAATAAAGGTCGGGAACAGCAAATTGGGGATGCATACGCCAAACTTTTATTAACTGACCAAGGGCAAAGGGCTATTGAGCAAGCTGGTTTCGTCGGCATTCGCTAGTAAATTTATATGACAATTAAGCCCCCTTGCCGAGTTTGATAACTTTAACAAGGTTTGGGGGTTTAATTCCCCCCCCCCCTGCTTCTGTGGGCAGCACGAATTGAGTGCCTAATTAAAATCCTCGTTATAGCGGTTCTCGTTTACGTGAGGTACACCCGTAGGGGCACGGCATGCCGTGCCCCTACACCTTGGGATATAATTTTGTATTGCATCTGAGTGGGAACCGCTATATAAAATGTAATTATGTTAGCGCCATGCAAAGCGAGTCCGCGTACCCCTGCGGGGAAGCAAGCTATGCGTCTGCCGCAGCTGATTTGAGCCGTTAGAATTCTAAACTGTTTATAGAGATGCGATCGCTTGCTTAATTGGGGAGCAATTATTAGCTCACCTTTGATCACCACTTTATCGGTCGTTACTCTGAATGTAGCAGTTGTTTTTACCAACATTACAACATTCATAAGCAATATTGCAGCACTCATCATCAACATTGCAACATTCATAAGCAATATTACAGCACTCATCATCAACATTGCAACATTCATTATCAATACTGCAACATTTCTCCAAAACATCACAATATTCATAAGTAACATTGCAATATTTATCCAAAACATTGCAACATTTATTATCAATACAGCAACATTTCTCTTTAACATCACAATATTCGGTATAACCTAATACGATTAATTTAAGGCTAAAAACTAAAATTGGTGTAGTGGCGTTGGAGGAACGAAACCCAATATTATTAACCAGTTATTGAGTTTCGTTATTGCTCAACCCAATTTACTATTTTTCTTAACTAAAGTGTATTGCAGTCTAACTTATATCTTAACAATGCCCCAAACCTTAAAAGATGCCAATTAAATATGCTTTAGCTGACTGATACTGTCACGATCAGAACGTAAAGAGTAGAAGGCAATCTATTTTGACTTTTAACTTCTTCTTTTGTTCAACTTTCCACAATAGGAAGTTTAATCTTGACTAAATTAAAAGTTGGTATTAATGGCTTCGGTCGCATCGGGCGACTTGTGTTTCGCGCTGGCATCGACAACCCCAACATTGAGTTTGTGGGCATTAACGATCTAGTACCACCAGATAACCTCGCTTACCTATTAAAGTATGACTCAACCCACGGTAAATTAAAGCTCAAGGTTGAAGCCAAGGAAGATGGTATCCTCGTTGATGGACACTTCATTCCTTGTGTGTCGCTGAGGAATCCAGCAGAATTGCCTTGGGGACAATTAGGTGCAGATTATGTCGTAGAATCAACGGGACTCTTCACTACCTATGAAGGGGCTGCAAATCACCTGAAAGCAGGTGCAAAGCGAGTAGTAATTTCCGCTCCTACTAAAGATCCAGATACAGTTCCTACCCTAGTAATGGGTGTCAATCACCACCTATTTGACCCCAGCAAAGATGTTATTGTCTCCAATGCCAGCTGCACTACAAACTGTCTAGCTCCCATAGCAAAGGTAATCAATGATAACTTTGGGTTAACCGAAGGGTTGATGACCACAGTTCATGCCATGACTGCCACCCAGCCAACTGTAGACGGCCCCAGTAAAAAAGACTGGCGGGGTGGACGAGGCGCAACTCAGAATATTATTCCCTCCTCCACAGGCGCAGCTAAAGCCGTAGCACTGGTTTTACCAGAATTGAAGGGTAGGTTAACTGGTATGGCATTCCGAGTTCCGACTCCCGATGTCTCTGTAGTTGATTTAACATTCAAAACTGCCAAAGCCACCAGTTATCAAGAAATTTGTGCTGCCATGAAGGAGGCTGCCGCAGGTTCCCTATCTGGTATCCTGGGCTACACCGATGAAGAAGTAGTTTCCACAGATTTTCAAGGCGATACCCATTCTAGTATCTTCGACGCAGGTGCTGGCATTGAGTTAAACTCAAATTTCTTTAAGGTAATTGCCTGGTATGACAACGAGTGGGGCTACTCAAATCGCGTGATTGACTTAATGTTATCTATGTCACAGAAAGAAAAACTTGCATCGGCAGTTGCTGTGGTTTGATTAGTCCTTGGATGTAGGCATTGGGCAATTTAGCAAAGCAGTGATATAAAACACGTATGAATTTGGATGCTTTGCGCGATATAGACGACGGTCTACGCCCAATACAGTTTGGATAAGCACTCTTCACTTTGTTTATAGTCTGGACTTACGCAAACAATAACCGAAACCCTTATTTTCAGGTAGGGGCAATTCATGAATTGCCCCTACAGCGTCTAGTTTTGCGTAAGTCCTAATAGTCTGGGGAAAGCTCAAAAGATAAAGAGTAAATGTATTCAAAACCTTTTCCCTTTGCCCTTTCCCCCTTAACCGAATCCTATTGACTCTTCACCTCATAATCTATATGCGTCGAACCAAAATCATTTGTACTGTTGGGCCGGCTACATCTGCGCTTGAAAAGCTGCAAGCTTTAGTAGAAGCTGGAATGAATGTAGCGCGGTTGAATTTCTCTCACGGCGCTTATGAATTCCACGCCCAAACAGCTCACCATCTCAGACAGATTAGTACTGAGCAGCAAAAGCCGATCGCAATTATGCAAGACTTGTGTGGGCCGAAGATTCGTTTGGGAACTTTACCACCGGAAGGGTTAAATTTGGAAGCTGGTAGTGAAGTCACCTTTGTTTTGCAAGAAAAGGGTGAGAGTATTCACGAAATACCCCTACCATTGCCGACTTTGTTTGCAATGGTGCGACCAGGCGAACCGATTTTGATTAATGATGGTCGCGTTAAGTTAATTGTCACCGATCGCGATGCCGATCGCATTCGGGCACAAGTGACAATTGGCGGGTTAATTTCTACGCACAAAGGAGTAAACCTGCCACAAACTCCTTTACCCGTCAGTTCCATCACCGAAAAAGACTTGCTAGATTTGCGCTTTGGGATTCAGTTGGGTGTAGACTGGGTAGCGGTGTCCTTTGTGCGATCGCCACAAGACTTAGAACCCGCCAAGCGGATGATTGAAGCAGCTGGTGCTTCCATCCGCTTAATTGCTAAAATTGAAAGAGCAGAGGCAGTAGAGCAGTTTGACTCCATTTTGCAGGTTGCCGACGGCATTATGATTGCCCGTGGCGATTTAGGAGTTGAAGTGCCAATTCAGGAAGTGCCGATGATTCAAAAAGATATTATTCGTCGTTGCAATCATGCTGGTAAGCCAGTGATTACAGCCACGCAAATGCTAGAGTCGATGATTAGCGCCCCCGACCCCACCCGCGCTGAGGCAACGGATGTTGCTAATTCCATTTTGGATGGCACTGATGCAATAATGCTCTCTGGTGAAACTGCTGTTGGACAATATCCCATGGCCGCCGTCCAAATGATGCACAAGATTGCACTACGGACAGAACAAGCCCTAGATGAGGGTAGTAGACATTCCTGGTGTCATGAGGCAGGTAGCCTCAGCGTCACCGAATCCGTGGCAGAGTCCGTGTGTCGCATTGCTTATGAAACCGGCGCACGGGCAATCCTCTGTAATACAACTTCTGGGAACACGGCGAGAATGGTGTCTAAATATCGGCCAACTTCTGCCATTATTGCCCTAACTCCTGACATCACCGCTTATCGCCAGCTAGCGCTTTCTTGGGGTGTGGAACCTTTATTAATTCCACCAGTTTACAATGCTGAAGAGATGTTTACCAATGTGGTGAACACAGTTGTAGAAATGGGTCTAGTGAATCAGGACGATAAGGTAGTGATTACCTCTGGTGTTCCAATTGGTAAATCGGGAACAACTAGTTTAATTAAAGTGCATTCCATTGGACAGCCAATTTCGGCATAACCCACTTAGAATAGGCCTGTGGCTCTAGATAGCAAGCAGAATTAGGCAATGATCCAAAAAAATTGCCAGAATCAGAATTGAAGGAACTGGGGAGTAGGGAGTAAGGAGTGGTGACTAGGAACTGGGGACTAAGGAGAAGAACAATAACTCAGCACTCAGCACTCTTCACTCAGCACTCTTTAAGTCAGCACTCTTTAAGTAAGTCCTAAACAAACATTACGGAGTATTCTATGTCTAAAAGCTTACTAGAACAATTGCGAAAAATGACTGTTGTAGTCTCAGATACAGGGGATATCGAAGCAATTGAAAAGTTCAAACCCCAAGACGCCACCACCAATCCTTCTTTGATTACTGCTGCGGCGCAGATGCCAGGATATCAGGGAATTGTTGATCATACTTTACTCCAGGCCAAGAAAGATGCTGGAGAGGGAGCCACTCAAGCAGAGATAGTTTCTCTAGCTTTTAAGCGTTTGGCAGTTGCCTTTGGATTAAAGATTTTACAAATTATTCCCGGTCGCGTGTCTACAGAAGTGGATGCTCGTTTATCCTACGATACCGAAGCTACCCTGACTATGGCACGGGAACTAATTGCCCAGTATAAAGCTGCCGGAGTTGACCGCGATCGCATTTTGATTAAAATTGCCGCCACCTGGGAAGGCATTCGCGCTGCGGAAGTTCTGGAGAAAGAAGGTATTCACTGTAACCTTACACTGTTGTTTGGTATTCACCAAGCGATCGCCTGTGCAGAAGCTGGTGTGACTCTAATTTCTCCCTTTGTCGGTCGGATTCTTGACTGGCACAAAAAAGATACCGGACGCGATAGCTACCCAGCCGCCGAAGACCCAGGAGTTTTATCTGTCACCAAAATCTACAACTACTACAAGAAATTCGGCTATAAAACCGAAGTTATGGGAGCTAGCTTCCGCAACATTGGCGAAATTACTGAACTTGCAGGTAGTGATTTGCTAACCATTTCGCCATCACTTTTGGCTGAATTGCAGGCAACTATTGAAGAATTGCCACGCAAACTTGACCCAGCCAAGGCAGCCAATTTGTCAATTGAAAAAATAGCCGTTGACAAAGCTAGTTATGAGAAACTGCACGCAGCTGACCGCATGGCAACTGACAAACTAGACGAGGGCATTAAAGGTTTCACCAAGGCGCTAGAAGACCTTGAGAAACTTTTAGCAGACCGACTGGTTCGCCTGGAAGGAGAGGTAGTAGCAAGTCATTAGAACGTAACCATAATTAGTGGTTAGTGGTTAGTAGAACAACCACTAACCACTAAGCAAACGTGAGTTTGATAAGCAAAAAAGCCTAAAAAATATAACTAGTAAAGATTAAAAAAAATATCAGGTTCAATTCAGGCGGATATCGGAGATATTGCGCTGATTTGCTGTTGTTATAAAAACGGTTAGGACTACGTTTTATGTCGCATTTAATCAACTTAAGAAGAAAATGAAACAACACCTTATCATGGTAGTTAGTAGCATTCGTGTCTGATACTTTATTTTTTGCCTTAAAAGAATCTCAGGTAAATCACCCCTGATTTTTTGACGGCAGAATGTGGAAGTTTTGACTGATTAACCTAGTTGGAGAACGCTGATGTCCAAAGAAAGAAAAAGTAATAAAGAAGTTAAAAAACCTAAAAAAGATCCCCAAGATAAAAAGGAGAAAAAAGAACCAAACAAATAGGACAATAGAGTTTCTATAGCGATCGCTTCCACCTTGCTCAATCCTGGGGTTACTGGCAATGGTAAACTTACGGCAGTCAAGCGATCGCTAATTGTTAACGAATCAATTACTGAATTTTTTTATACCGCTACCTTGAATTACCAGCCAAGCTCCTCCAGAGAATATCAACAACAACGGTGTTAACCAATCACCCCAACGCACATATAAAGTTTGCGTCTGTCGCCGATAAATTGTTTCAGCATGGATTTCGTAGGTATTATATCCAGATATCCACAAAGTTTTGCCGTGAGGATCTACAAAGGCTGAATATCCCGTATTAGTTGCTCGTGCTGACCATCTATCGGTTTCAATCGTCCGCATGATATCCTGTGCATGGTGCTGAAGTGGCATAGATGCACTGTAATGAGCATCGTTAGAAGAACTAAGGATAAATTGCCCACCCGCAGCAGCTTGACGGCGAGATTGTTCAGGAAAAGCAGACTCATAACATATAGTAGCGATCGCACGACCAAAAGGAGTGTCAAATAGCTGATTTGCTGAACCAGGAACTTGGTGCGCCTCCAGTGGCGATAAGCGCTGAACTATTCCGCCTAAAATTCCCTCAAAAGGAATATATTCTCCCAAAGGTACTAATTTAGCTTTGTCGTAGCGGCTGACAATTTCACCTTTACTATTGAAAGTAAACAAACTAATTGTATAACTATCTCCCCGTTCGCCAAAAGCTCCAATCCAAGCAACTACGCCTTTTTCCTTTACGGCTGCGACTAAGGCAGTTCCCAGCAAGTCACGCTGGAAAATAGGTAAAGCTCCTTCTGGGGTGAGGACTGCATCTACACCTTGATTTGCTAAAGTTATATACCCACTGGTGTAGTTTTCTTGAGCGCGACGAAACCCTTCGGAACTTCGCAAAAGTCGGTTTGGGATATTACCCTGAACAATCCCCACTTTTAAAGCTGCTTCTGGGGGTTGAGCGATCGGACGGGTATATAATATAAAACCAATCAGGTGTAAAGTAATTAATAATCCTATGGCAATTAGGAAGTATTTATTAACAAACCGCGATCGCACAGCGTCTTGTAAAGAAGAGACAACAGAAATTTTCTCTGCATTCTCTGCGTCTCTGCGGTTTATCCACGCTTCCGCAATTAACCCATTAACGGCAACTATTGCCGCCGTCACAGTATTAGCGCCAGAGAGTTGGCCGAGGTGTAGAATAACGAGATTAGACGGACTTTGTGTGTAAGCAAGGGAACTCCACCACAGGGGACCTGCACTCCACAAACTTTCTAAACCGCACCAGACGGCTGTACCAATCAGTACACGTAACCACGGTTTTTGCTCACTTAGGCGAACCATCACAGCCGCCCAAATAGCAACGAATACCCCTCCCAAGAGGCTGATAAATCCCCAACAAAAAAGAGTGATTGCCAAACTCGGCCACCACGGAACGCCCAACCAAGTCATCGGGTGGATTCCCGTAATCCAGGACAGGGCGACACCATGATAAGCGATACCCCAGAGGAGAGCAGGGAGGGATTGGTTTTTGCGTTTTGAGGAACCAACAACTAGCACCCAGAGGGGAGCTAGGGCAATCCAAGCTAAGAACCATGCACCTACAGGGGCGACGGTTAGCCCCATTAAAATGCCGCTAGTTAAGGCAATTAAGTAGGGGAGTAAGGTGTTTAACCTCTCCCCCTGCTTTTTATTCAGCTTCTTCTGCATCGACAGCATCAGGTGGAACTATTGCCACTCCGGTAATAGCGTCATCTTCATCTAAACGCTGCACTCTGACTCCAGTAGCCGATCGCGATTGGATAGAAATCGCATTCACTGCTTGACGGATAATAATACCGCGATTTGTCACCATCATGATTTCATCGTCATCATTGTTGACAATGCGTAAGGTTGCCAACTTATCTTTATTTTTGCGGTTTTTGAACTTGGTTGCCATTAAACCCTGACCAGCACGATTTTGCAGCCGGAACTGGGCAACTGGTACGCGCTTGCCATATCCTCCCATTGTAATTACCAACACCCAAGGGCCAATACTGGCGTTGCTAGGAACTTCTGCGGACTCTTCATTGATTTCGATATCTTCTGTTTCGATAACTTCGACATCTTCTGTTTCGATAACTTCGATATCTTCTGTTTCGATAACTTCGATATCTTCTGTTTCGATAACTTCGATATCTTCTGTTTCGATAACTTCGATATCTTCTGTTTCGATAACTTCGATATCTTCAATTTCGACTTCGGTTTCTGTATCCAAAGTGGCAAGAATTGCTGCGGGGAGAATATCCATACCCACCAGTTCATCTTTATTTTTGAGTTTCATGGCTTTCACGCCACGAGTCGCCCTACTTAAAGGACGCAATTGTTGATGGTTGCACCGGAAGTTAATCGCCATCCCGTTACGAGAACCAATGATTACACTGTCTTCTACTCTGGCACGTCGCACCCACCGGAGTTGGTCGCCTTCTTCTAAGGAAATAGCAATCAAGCCATTGGCGCGAATATGGCTAAACGCTGCCAATTCGGTTTTCTTGATATTACCGCCCTTGGTGAGCATAACCAAATATTCTTCGTTGCTAAACTCGTCAACCGGTACAATCGAAGTGATTTTTTCCTCTTTGGGAATCGGTAGCATTTGGACAATTGGTGTCCCGCGACTGGTACGCGAACTGACTGGAATTTGATACGCTCTTAGGCAGTAAACGACACCACGCTCACTAAAGAACAAAATACTATCGTGATCGCAGCAAGTCAAGAAATGCTCAACGGTGTCATCATCTTTCACCTTGGCTGCGGCTTTGCCTCTAGTAGCACGGCTTTGTGCTTCAAAGGTGTTGACTGGCATCCGTTTGATGTAGCCTTGCTCTGTAACTAAAATGATCGCTTTTTCATTGGCAATTAGGTCACGGTCATCTAATTCCCCTTCCCCTGGTAAAATCACCGTGCGGCGAGGTGTGGCGAAGCTAGTTTTTAGTTGCGCGACTTCGGTTTGAATGATTTCTAGCACTCTCTCCCGCCGTGCCAAAATATCTTGCAAGTCGGTAATCTTCGTTTGTAATTCCTCGTGTTCCAGACGAATTTTATCTGCTTCTAAGGCAGTCAACCGCCGTAATTGCATCTGCAAAATCGCATCTGCTTGTACTTCCGAGAGTCCATAAGTTGTGATTAATTCGCCTTTAGCTGTGGGCGCATCTGGTGCATGGCGAATCAAGACAATAATCGGATCTAACTGAGATAGGGCAATCAATAACCCTTGCAGTAGATGGTCGCGTTCCTCGGCTTTCCGCAGTTCGTAGCGGGTGCGTCTGACAATGGATTCGATCCGGAAATCCAAGAAGACGCTTAAGAACTGCTTGAGGGTGAGTACTTGGGGTTCGCTATTCACCAACGCCAGCATATTTGCGCCAAAGTTTGCTTGCAGTGGCGTTTGCTTGTAGAGGTTGTTCAGAACGACGCGGGGATAAGCATCACGCTTGAGTTCGATGACAACTCGCATCCCGTCGCGATCGCTTTCATCCCGGATATCTGCAATGCCTTCTAGACGCTTCTCGTTGACCATTTCGGCGATTTTTTCAATCAGCGCCGCTTTGTTTGTCTGATAGGGCAATTCGGTGATGATAATTGCTTCTCTATCTGGCCGTCCTCTTTGTTCAACGGTTTCAATGTTAGCTACACCACGCATGGTAATGGAACCCCGCCCGGTGGTGTAAGCTTCTCGAATGCCAGATGTCCCCAAAATCTGCGCCCCAGTCGGAAAGTCGGGCCCCTGGACATACTGCATTAACTCCAGATCGGTGATTTCTGGATTGTGGATCACTGCCACCAAAGCATCAATCAATTCGCCCAAATTGTGGGGGGGGATGTTGGTTGCCATACCCACGGCAATTCCAGAGGAACCGTTGAGCAATAACTGCGGAATCCGCGCCGGTAAAACTGTCGGCTCTTGCTGAGAACCGTCGAAGTTATCGGCAAAGTCTACAGTTTCCAATTCGATGTCGTGTAGTAGACCGGCACTGGTTAAAGCTTGCAAGCGGCATTCTGTGTATCGCATTGCGGCTGGCGGATCGTTGTCTACCGATCCAAAGTTACCATGCCCGTTAACTAAGGGCGATCGCATCGAAAAATCCTGCGCCATCCGCACCAGGGCATCATACACTGCCGTATCGCCGTGGGGGTGATATTTACCCAGAACTTCCCCAACTACACGGGCGCATTTCTTGAAAGGGCGATCGTGGAGCAGACCTAGCTCGTGCATTGCGTAGAGAATGCGACGATGCACAGGTTTTAGACCATCCCTGGCATCTGGCAACGCCCGACCCACTATTACGCTCATGGCGTATTCCAGATAAGACTGCGACATTTCGGTTCGCAAGTCTATCGGGATAATCCTCTCCTGTGAGGTTGTCATAACCTAAAAATCTCCAAAAATCGTAGATTTTAGCTTTCTTACTCAATAAAGCGCAAAATTATTCTAAATTGCTCTTGAATAACTGCTATATTTTGATACAATCTTATCATATATTGCTTTTTTTTGCCTGGGCAGCTAACTCAAGTGTCTAGCAAATAAATAGTATAATTAATTACAATTAAAAAGTTTTTGGCTTTAACAAAACCGTATTTTTTTATAACCGTTACTTACTAAAAATTATGAGGATGTTATGATTTTCCAAAAACTACAAATAGGTGACTAATTAGAACGACGTAATAATTAAATGTTTATAATTAAATGTTTGTAGTGTTCCCGTAGTAGTTGAGAGCGATGTCTCCGATGCTCACTTAGCTTTGTCGTTGGCGAAGCCTAGAGAAGTGCGGGCTACGCGATCGCTTTTCTTACCCGCTTCTGTGTGAAATTAAGTCCTAAGATAGTGTGTACTTCACCACAGAAGAACTTAAGCTTGGCATATAAGTTTGGGGAAATAGTGATGAATAAGGAAACAGTTCCTAGTCAAGCTGAAAAATCTAATCTAGAAGGTGATGAATCACAATTAAGTCCAGAGGTATTGGACAAAATTAAACACCCTCCAAAAATGGACGATGTTATCCGGGAGCAATCACCAGAAGAACGTAAAAGTAACCCAGCTTTAGTACCGGAAATGATTGATGAACCAAGTGATGAATGAGCAGGTTCATTAGAGAGTAATCGAAAAGTAACGTGAAAAGCCACATCTTTCGTAAGGGTTTAGCATTGCTAAACCCCTACAGTATGGTCTATTTACGATCAAAGGATAATTAATCAAACCCTGAAACAACCTATTTTCGTTAATCCACATCATGATTAATTTGTACAGTGCGTAAGTCCTAGCTACTTACAAATGATTTAGGATTGCTATAGCGATCGCAAATCCGAAAAAAAGCATAAAACTATCAAGATTTGGCAACTGCTATCGTGATTTCGTCTCTCATCAACAGAGGGACGGTAGAATATACCTAATTTTCGTAGCTTCAAAAGCCAAACTATGACGATGCGTTCCACACTCCAACGTGCATTTAATAACCGCCGTGTTCTGAAAGTGATCAGCGGTCTGAATAACTTCGATGCAGCTAGCGTCGCTGCTACTGTTAAAGCTGCTGAACTGGGCGGTGCTACTTTTGTCGATATTGCCGCCGATCCAGCCTTAGTCCAGCTAGTTAAAGGTTTGACAAATTTACCAATTTGCGTATCAGCAGTAGAACCAGAGAAATTTGTGCAAGCTGTGGCAGCTGGTGCTGATTTAATTGAAATCGGGAATTTCGATTCCTTCTATGCTCAAGGACGACGCTTTGAGGCTCTGGAAGTGCTAGCGCTAACTAAGCAAACCCGCGCTCTCTTCCCGGAAATTATCCTCTCTGTCACCGTTCCCCACATCCTGAAACTAGATCAACAGGTACAGTTAGCAGAAGAATTGGTGAAAGCTGGAGCAGACATTATCCAAACCGAAGGCGGCACTAGCAGTAACCCAGTTCACCCTGGAACTCTAGGATTAATTGAAAAAGCTGCCCCCACCTTGGCAGCAGCTTTTGAAATTTCCCGTGCAGTGTCAGTGCCAGTATTGTGTGCTTCAGGCATTTCTAACGTTACCGCACCATTAGCGATCGCTGCTGGTGCTGCTGGTGTTGGCGTTGGTTCCGCCATCAATCAACTCAATAGCGAAATAGCAATGATTGCAGCTGTGCGTGGCTTAGTAGAAGCCTTGGCGACGGCAAGTGTAGTAATGAAATGAGTTAGGACTGATAAGTTAGGAGTGATGAGTTAGGAGTGATGAGTTGAAGAAGCTTATTCATTCAAAACTTCTAACTCCTATACAGACGCGATGAATCGCGTCTGTACTTCCAATACGGTTCGGTTAATATTTTTGCCTTTCGGAGATCCCCCCAACCCCCCTTAAAAAGGGGGGCTTTTTTCCTTCTTTACCCCCTTTTTAAGGGGGTCGCCACAGGCGGGGGGATCTTATCCGAACGTATTGTCTCTACTTCTAACTCATAACTTCTTTCAACGCATAAATCACTTGGTCTTGTTGCTGTTGTGTCAATTCCGGGAACATGGGCAAGGATATGACTTCATGGCAAGCTTGCTCTGCTATTGGAAAATCCCCAATTTGATAACCCAGACTTTGATAAACTGGCTGCAAATGTAAAGGGTACGGGTAGTAAGTCATTGAACTCACACCCTGCTCTTGCAATTGACTACGCACCAAATCTCGATATTTGGCACTAGAACCATTTCGCCCTTCGCCTGAAATACGAATTGTGTATTGATTCCATACCCCAATACCCCCAGGTAATTCTTGAGGCGGGACGATCGCCGGAACTTGACACAGGTATTGGTAATAATAATTGGCGATCGCTCGCCGTCGAGCATTCCAAATATCCAAATAACGGAGTTTAATCTGCAAAATAGCCGCTTGTAGAGCATCCAAGCGACTATTTACACCGATTTCCTCGTGTAAATACCGAATTTTACTACCATGATCTCGTAGTATTCGCAGTTTAGTAGCGATCGCTGGGTCATTAGTCGTTATTGCCCCGCCATCGCCGCAACCACCAAGATTTTTGGTCGGATAGAAACTAAAGCAACCAATATGTCCAATACTTCCGACTCTTTGATTACCCCAAATTGCGCCCGTAGACTGAGCACAATCTTCAATTACTGATAAATTATAAGACTGAGCGATCGCCATCAATGATGTCATATCCACAGGTTGCCCAAATAGGTGAACTGGGATAATCGCTTTAGTTTTTGGTGTAATCGCCGCCGTTATTTGCTCTACATCCAAATTAAACGTAGTAACGTCAATATCAACGAAAACCGGTTTTGCACCCACGGCGCTAATCACTTCAGCAGTAGCAATAAAGGTGAAAGGTGTTGTAATCACTTCATCACCTGCACCAATTCCTAAGACTCGTAACGCTAAGTAGAGCGCATCAGTACCAGAATTACAAGCCACACATTCACTAACACTATGATAGGTGGCAAACTGTTGCTCAAAACCTTCGACTAAAGGGCCGCCAATATAACGACCAGAAGCCAGAACCTCTAACACGGCTGCACTCACTTCTGCTTCGATGGTGGTATATTGCTGCTTGATATCAAATGCAGGGATGGTATTTACACTTTGGATCATGAGTTCTCATTTTATCGGAAGATACAAAAAATGCACTTTGACAGTCAATTTATGCTTATTGAATTGTTCATCAAAGAGCTATTAAAAGACTATCGCCCAAGATACTTACCCACTGGGGTTTTTACTGAGATTTTATGTGGTCAAGGCTACCATGTCTTAATAAAAAAGGTGATATAGGTGATATATATTAACCCAGATCCAACACATCGAATCAAAGTTCCAGATGTGCGTGCTGCTTTGAGAAAAAAATACCAGGAAATAGAGAACCTATGCAGGAGCTAATTAAGCTAGATTTGGTGGATTTAGCTATTGCTGTGGGATTGATGGCGATCGCCATTGGTTTATCTGCCTGGGAAAAGTTAGGACTAGAGTTGAACTTAGCTCTTGCTACTGGCAGAAGCATCTTACAACTACTTGTATTGGGATACATTTTAGATTTCATCTTTGCTTTAGACAATGCTTGGGCAGTATTGGCGTTATTATCAATAATGCTGACAATTACGGCGATTGTCGCACGAAATCGCATAACTCCAAAAATTCCTCGTGTGTTGCCTTTGGTGTGGGGTGCAATTTTAATTAGTACCGTCCTAACAGTGCTGTATGCCAACTTCTTGATTATTCAACCAGATAGATGGTATGAACCACAATATATAATTCCCCTAGCAGGGATAGTCTTAGGTAATGCGATGAACGCAGCTGCGATCGCTGGCGAACGCCTTGTTAGTACCATTAATTCCAGTCATCTCGAAATCGAAACCCACTTAAGCTTGGGTGCAACTCCAGAGCAAGCAGTTAGCCAGTATCGCAAAGATGCCATCAGAGCCGGATTGATTCCCGGTCTTAATCAAATGATCCTCATAGGTATGGTCGCAATCCCAGGAATTACCACCGGACAGTTACTAGCTGCTGTCAAACCTCTGGATGCTGTATCCTACGAAATTGTAATTATGTTCATGGTTGTTTTTGCTAACTTATTGACAACACTTTTAGTTACTAAAGGCTTGTGTCGTCAGTTTTTCAATTCCGCCGCGCAATTGATTAGGTAAAAAACATTTGAGCGAATTACGAATTACGTTAGCGTAGCGGGGCGTAGCCCATTACGAATTATTAGAGGGTTTGACACTAATTTTATCCAGCAGATGAGTGATTTTTTCAGCTTTTTCAGGTTGGCGCTGCTTTTGCAATAAATCTCTAGCCTGTAATAGATTACCCTTGGCTTCTTCTTGTCTCTCTTGCTGCATTAAAACATTTGCCAGACGCAAGTAAGCATCAGCCTTTTTAGGACTGCGGCGAATTGCTTCTCGGAATAACTCTGTTGCTTCCTCTACTTGGCCTTGTTGATTTAAAACATCTCCTAAAAATAAGCGAACCACATCATTAGTCGAGTTGATCGAAATCACCTGACGAAACGCTGCTTCTGCACCTGGATAATCTTTTGCTTGATAAAGATTAACGCCTTTTTGGAACAAGTTTGAGGTAATCAAAGTTTTCCAAGCGAAATACCCCAGGAGTGACAAACTCAAAACCACAACGATCGCAGCAATAAGAGAACTGGTAGGAAAGGTTTCTAGCATTATCTAAGCCAAAAAACAGGCGATAGGAAAAATTAGATATTCGATAAAAAAGAGTTTCCAGATAAACTGATAAAATTGAGCGATCGCACTTTTATCTTCTAAGTTTACTGCCAAACTCCGCAACCACATCCAAAGCAACAGCGCCAAATGAGTAATTATCAGAAATATAGAGTTAACTGAGGCTATATGTAACACACCAACCAGAATTATTCCCAAATAGCAGACAGTTATCACCCAAAGAGCCAGATTAAATACAGCTTGCGAACCGAGTTGGATGGTAAACGTAGAAATATTGTAGAGGCGATCGCCTTCCATATCTGGTATATCTTTAAAGATAGCGATCGCAAAGGTAAACACCAAAATAAATAATGTCAACACCCATACCACAGGTGGAATTGTTTGGCCTTGTTGCAATGCCCAGCTATAGTGCAGATACAGTCCTAAATTAACAATCGTGCCGCGCACCGAGAAAATACACAGCGCCGCCCAAAAGGGAAATTGCTTCAAACGAATTGGTGGTAAAGAATAAGCTGTACCAATCGCCAAACTAATCCCTACCATGCCCAATAAAAATGGTCCAGTTAGCCACGCCACAACTAACGCCAAAATCCCAGTAAAAGCGACAATTAATTGCCCTGTCTGACGGGAAAATTCACCAGATGCTAAGGGTAAATGAGGCTTATTAATCTTGTCAATTTCCACATCTTCTAATTGATTCAGCCCCACAATGTAAATATTGCCACACAGACAAGCAATCCATGCGCCGAAGAGAGGGAGTAGGGAGTAGGGAGTGGGGAATAGGGAATCAGTACGATTATTAATGGCAATGGCAACTAAATATAAACTCAACACACTCAAACTTGTACCAATAATCGTGTGAGGGCGAGAGAATTTCCAGAAAGCGTACAACCAATGGAAATATGATTGAACAGGTTTGAGTGGCAAAGGGCTGTTTTGAGAACTCTGGCTCATGATTAGCTTAGATACAGTATTCTGGCTTGTTGTTAATCATTGTCACAGAATTTGGTCATTAACAAGAGCCAAAAGTCTAGGCAAGCCGGGAACAGGGACAATACTTAGGAATGTGGATTAAATAAAGTGCAAAAGTAGGGTGTGTTAGCGGAGCGTAACGCACCATTCCAAGTTAAATAAGAATTGCACGTTATTAAATTTGCGTTCCTTAGTTAAGATCCCACCGCCTAACCAAGAGCGGGCAAGATGCCCGCCCCACAAGATTTATGTAGGACTTACTCAAAACTACACGCGGTAGGGGCAATTCATGAATTGCCCCTACCCAAAAATAAGGGTTTTGGATATTGTTTGCGTGAGTCCTATTTAATTCGGTTATACAAATTATAGAACTTACGCATTGACAAAAAATACCAAATATGTATATGGTTGAAAGCCACATCTTTCGTAAGGGTTTAGCATTGCTAAACCCCTACAGCGTGGTCTATTTACGTAGTTTACCGCCGTAGGCATCATAAAAATAATTAATAAAAGCCTGAAACGACCTATTTTCGTCAATTCACATCACGGTTAATTTGTACAGTGCGTAAGTCCTAATTAGATGTTTTTCAGCTTATGTATGGTTTTTGACTAAAAATCACGCTTGTTGTTACCAACGCCGCAATTTTCTGACTAAAATCACGCTTGTCGTCACCAACGCCGCAATTTTCTGACTAAAATTACGCTTTTTATCACCAACGCCGCAATTTTCTGGCTAAAATCACGCTTGTCGTTACCAACATCAAGATTTTTTTAAGACTACTAACGTTACACTCAATACTACTTTCCTCAAAAAAGACTATGTGGCTTACCCCTCCTAGAGTTTTTTACAAGTAATAAATATAACTATTATACATGGAATAAATATAAGTAATTTACGGTAATACTTGAAAATCTCGTGAAAAAAAATACATTATTTAGTTAATTTTGCTGAACTGAAATGCATAGATATTAAGGCAAGCTAGTTCTATAACTTTCTCAAAGGAATACCTTTATGACTCGTCAAAAACGTACATCCCGCGTTTTAGAAAAAGCTCTGTTGAGATCTGCTAGTCTCAAAGCGATTGACCCAAAGATGGATTTTGGAGACGAACGCAACTTAAAACATTTAATAGAACTAATGGATCATCTACGTACCAAGATAAGTGCGTATAACACGGCTTTAGCCGTGGTAGACTCATACAAAAGCGAGATTGATGAATTAGAAAAAACCTTAAATACTCTCTCTGACCAGATGCTACTGGGAATTGCCTTTAAATACGGCAAAGACAGCTGCGAATATGAAATGGCGGGTGGTGTTCGCAAGAGTGAACGCATCCGCAGAAGCACAGCCAGTCGCTTGAAAGCTGTTACAAATGAAATGTCTGTTGACGACACTCAAACTGCGTAGTATCGTCACTTGACTTTAGATCAATACCCTTGGGATAAGATAATTTGCCTGTCGATGAGGCTTGTAGAGATGTTGCACTGCAAAATCTCTACACCTCATGGCAAAGTTTAAGGAAATTTAGCGTGATTTCTATTAAATGACTGTCACAGAAGCCCCTTCACTCGCCTGAGGTATACTGGGTAACTCAAGACAATATCCAGCACCATAAACTGTCTTGATATAGCGGGGATGGCGGGGATCTGGTTCTAGCTTGGTTCTCAAGTGGCGAATATGGACTCGAATTGTTTCAATATCGTCATCAGGATCGTAGCCCCAAACTTCTCTGAGGATTTCGCTAGGGGAAACCGTTTGACCGTGGCGTTGAAGCAAGCAGTGAAGTAGCTCAAATTCCAAATGAGTCAATTTCACTGTTTCATTGAACCATATTGCCTCAAATCTTTCGGGAACAAGGGTCAGTGAAGCATAATTAAGAATCTCACTATGCTTTGCTGCTTGAGGAATGCGATCAGTACGCCGCAAAAGTGCCCGCACCCGTGCTAGCATTTCTTCTAATTCAAAAGGTTTGGTAAGATAATCATCTGCCCCAGCATTGAAGCCGTCTACCTTGTTCTGAGTTTGGCTCAAAGCCGTCAATATTAACACGGGAATCTCAGAGGTGCGATCGTCACGACGGAGCCGTTGGCAAACGGTAAATCCATCGACTCTGGGCAACATCAAATCGAGCATGATCAAGTCTGGTTGCAGCTGGAGAGCCAGCGCTTGACCTTTAATGCCGTCTTCAGCTTGACTAACATCGTAGCCAGCCATTTCCAAGTTGACGGCAACTAGTTCTGAAATCGCTGGGTCATCGTCTATGACAAGAATCCTCGGCATTCTTAAAAATTATTACTACTTGATTAAGGATAAATAACAACCTTTGTATAGATACAAAGATTTTTGCATCGAATTATGAAAAAGTTTTTAAATCTTACATAAATATTAAGATTAAATGACTGTGAAATCAAGACTCAACTAAACAAAATCTTATAATCTATGATGTGTTATGCTCGCCCCTACAATCCGTCTTGGTTTTTACAAAACGGTGTGATGATGACTGTATATACAGCTTTATGGGGAAGCCGTAACTGGGAAAGCACGACTCTATTACCAGAACCGTCTTATCACGAAAAAATATTTACAGGTGGCCAAGGTGTGCCAATTTTTGGCTTGGTTGCCATCCCTGAAAATGCTCACAGCACGATTATCGGTACTTATGGCATTACTGGAGATTTAGAGACAGAATGGTTTTTGAGAGTGCTAGGACGTAAGGCTTACGCTCAAGGATATGCTGTAGTGTTATTTGATTGGCGTGCCCACGGCAAAACCGCCGAATTGTCGCCAGCTCTAACTTCTGATGGTTTGTATGAGGGAGAAGATTATGTTCGCATTGCCGCTGCTGCTAAGGCAATGGGATGTCCGGGTAAATTTTGGTTTACGGGATATTCTTTAGGAGGACAATTAGCGCTATGGGCGGTGAAGGTATCTGGTGAAGTGATTAAGGAGCATGAAGATTTAGGGCTACAAGATGGCGACATTGGCGGTGGTATGGTGATTTGTCCGAGTTTGGATTCGGAGCGATCGCTATCTTATCTAGTTACAAAGCCCTTAGGCAGATATTTGGAAAAGGGAATTGCCCAGAATTTAAAAACCCTGGCATGGCGAATACATGATGCTCATCCTGGAAGCCTAGACGCAGAAGCAATTGAACAGGCAAATAGTATCTGGGGTTTTGATCATGAATTGGTAATTAACCGACTGGGTTTTTCTTCGGTGGAAGCATATTACCAAGCTAGCAGCGCTCTACAAATATTGCCGCAAATCTCGAAACCGACTTTGATTTTATATGCTGCCGATGACCCGCTTTTTGACCCAGCCATCATACCAGAATTGCAAGAAGCGTGCGATCGCAATTCGGCAATAGATTTGTTACTCACTCAGTACGGCGGTCATGTTGGCTATTTGAGTAGTAAAAATTGCCAGCGTCAAGTAAAGGATTCTGATCCTTGGTGGGCATGGAATCGGGTTTTACAATGGTTGGAGCAACAGCGTAATTTATAATTCGTAATTTAGAAATAAAATAGGACTTACGCAAACAATAACCGAAACCCCTACTTTCAGGTAGGGGCAATTCATGAACATTAGTGTCAACTTAAGCTATTCCTAGCTTAACTGTTGGCTTCATCACCCACCTGGAACTAAAGTTCAAGGCTAACAGCTAAAGTCCGTTAAAACGGACTATAACCTTTTTTCAGTCGTCTTTAGACGACTTTCGCTATTAGACTCAGAATTCATTCTGAGGCGGGCTATCTAATTTAATAACTGCTTTAGATTGTCTACTTGTAGAGACACAAGCTGCTGACTGGATTGGTCAAGTACGCTGGCTTAATCAATGGCAAAGATAATAATTACGAATTATCATGAATCCCTGGCTACCTGCAACAACAAATTTAACTTTGTTACCCGATGAGATTCATCTCTGGCGCATAGAACTTGACCAACCAGAAACACAGTTACAACATTTGAGAGAAACTCTTTCTAGTGATGAAATTGCTCGTGCTGAACGGTTTTATTTTCCAAAGCATCAGCAGCATTTCGTCGCTGGTCGCGGTATTCTACGAACTATATTAGGTCGCTATTTGGATATCCAGCCCTTACAAGTGCAGTTTAATTATCAACAGCGTGGCAAACCAGTATTAGCAGATACATTTGCCGATAGTAGAGTGGCGTTTAACTTATCTCACTCGCAAGGGTTGGGTTTGTGTGCGGTGAATTGCAGCCAAATTGGTGTAGACCTAGAATATATTCGCCCAATGTCTGATTTAGAAGCTCTTGCCAAACGGTTCTTTTTACCGAGAGAATATGAGATGTTGCGATCGCTATCTCCCAACCAACAGCAAGAGGTATTCTTCCGTTACTGGACTTGTAAGGAAGCTTATTTAAAAGCAACTGGAGACGGACTATCCCAGCTAGAGCAAATTGAAGTATCGCTAACTCCCACAGAACCAGCCAAGTTACAAATAACTGAAGACTGGAGTCTTTTTGAATTAGTACCTGCTAACAATTATGTGGCTGCTGTTGCGGTGGCAAATTTTGGCTGGAATTTAAAATGCTGGCAGTATTAATGTTGATTAAGCTCATCTCCTGGGTGAAACAAGAGAGATTTTGCCGGCATTATCAAATGACAAATGACAAATGACAAATGACAACCTGCTCACTTATCTTCCTGCATATTTCTCACAATTTTTGTCACCAGATTTCTAGGTACAAATCTGACGCTTTTTGCCAGTATTTTATTGAGCAAACCGGGAATAACAATGGTTTTGCCCTTCATTAAAGCACGAAAACCAATTTCTGCTACTGTTTGGGCATCCATCATTTTCTTACCCTTAAGCAACTTAGAGTCTGCCATTCCCGTTCTTTCATGAAAAGCAGATGCGGTTGAGCCTGGGCAAAGAACTGTCACAGTGACACCAGTACCTTCTAATTCATTAGCGATCGCTTCTGAAAACGATAAGATATAGGCTTTAGTAGCAAAATAAACCGCCATTAAAGGACCTGGTTGAAAGGCAGCAGCCGAGGCGACGTTTAATATTTTTCCCTCACCTTGCTTTACCATATCCTTTACGAATAGCTTAGTTAAATGGGTGAGACACACCAAATTTACCTGTAACATTTCTAGTTCAGTAGCTAGGTCTGTTTCATGAAATAATCCATAGATACCAAATCCAGCATTATTTACCAATATATCAACCTTAATATTGGCTTGTTGCAATTCTGTGAAAATTTCTTCAGGAGCTATTGATATAGATAGATCCTTAACAATAGTTTTGACCAAATTTCCAAATTCTTTTTGGAATTTAACTGCAATTTCTACAAGCTTTGCCCCGTTTCTATCTACTAAGACCAGATTATAATCATGAGCAGCAAAAATACACGCTAATTGATAGCCAATTCCACCGGCTGCCCCAGTAATAAGAGCAGTTTGTTTACCCTGTCTTTGGTATGTTGTGTTCATGTAAGAATGTTGGTGAATTCAACTTGATGAAGCTGCGTTGCATTTACAATGGTTCTCGTTCTACAATTAAGTACGCGTAATATCTCAACCGACGAGAAACGTCTTAAGTTATTACCCTTTCAAATGCTTGTGTAGTGTGTTGGTATAGATGTAGCAGTCCGAACGTAAATTTAGGACTTATGCATCGTAAAAGTTGAGCATCGAGAAAAGCTGGTTATTTCAGACTGCTAGCGTAGATGCGTAGCTGATTCCCGCCAGATATCGCCCTATATAAACGTATTTAATTACTCACAATAGTGGGTAAAATCAGACTTTCATGCCCGACACTAACCATTGTATACTCGATTCTTTCTGTCAAGTTGTAAGTTCTAAAAATTTATATTTTTGAACATAAAAACAGGGCAATGATATTGCCACTGTTGGTATAATTTTTTGCCGACATCAAAAATATTGGTTTAGGACTTACGCACTATACAAATTAATCATGATGTGGATTAACGAAAATAGGTTGTTTCAGGGTTTGATTAATTATCCTTTGATCGTAAATAGACCATGCTGTAGGGGCATTGGTGTCAGCTTAAGAGGATAAAGCCCATATTTGTTGTGTATAAGCATCAATCTCAAGGGTGGCGCTTACGCCTTTGTTTAACTAATCCTAGAAGTTTATGGTGTTCAACGAGGTAGGTAACAAGATCATCAGCCTCATCACGTAGGACAGCACGAGAAAAATGGTATAAACTGCGAAAAACCATTTCTGTAGAAATACGTTCTAAGGGTTGATTCAAAGCCACAGCAACCTGGGTACATAACTGATTTAAAACTGTGCAGTTTTTTTTCATCTTTACCTGAACATGATTTTAGTGGTTTAAAGCTTGTTGGTGACAGCAGTGAAAACAGTTGTTTCTCTATTTGTTCAATTGGTGGCGTGGGTCTATAAATATATTAAGAAATAGGGCATGATAATTCATCATATCTTTTGCCAACTAATTGAGTTAGACTGGTTTTTGATTTTCTGCCTTTTGTGATTGATTTATTCAAAGCAGCATTTGATTTATGAGCCTTAGTGACTTTATTGGACTACCAGATGTTCGAGTTAGATTGAAAGCAGAATTCCCCAAATTCATAGAATGGTTTATCGCAAGAGCGCGAGAATATAGTGGTTGTACGCTAATTTAGCTAAACGATTAGCGCGATCGCAAATCAGCAAATTATTAACGCGCTTAAATTCTCTGGTGTTATGGGTAATGAGGGTTAAGTTATTTATCGGTGCGTAGGCGTAGCCCACCGTAGGTATCGCCGCAATTTGTAAATCATAAGCTCCACGCTTTTTTGTTGTTTGTCGGCTGCGAGTTGTTTTTCTAGGATCGAAAAATCAGCAGTTGAAAGGGATCTTTTGGCTAGCGATCGCTACAACCAGCTTGATACAAAAACTGGGCTGCATCTACGCAGATTGTAGACATTGCCTCATAATGAAAAAAGATTTAAGCAGATTTCAGAAAACTTTCAATGAGCAAGACTACCCTAAATTTAGTTGCAATATCTATTTTTCTCATGACCTTCTCGGTACTATTAGGGCCATTTTTAAACATATCACCAGCAGTACCAGCGATCGCTACTTTCACCATCTTAGGCATAGCTACATTAGATAGTTTCAGCTTGCAAGGCAAGGGTGGTACTCTGTTTTTAGATTGGATTGCTGGTTTTTCGAGTGAACACCGCGATCGCATTGTCCACCACGAAGCAGGACATTTCTTGGTTGCTTACCTGTTGGGTATTCCGGTTACTGGTTACACACTCAGCGCTTGGGAAGCTTGGAAACAGGGGCAACCTGGGCAAGGCGGCGTTACCTTCGATGATGGCGAATTAGCATCTCAACTAGAAGTCGGTAAAATCAGTGCCCAAATGCTAGACCGCTACTGCACTGTTTGGATGGCGGGTATTGCCGCTGAAACTCTAGTTTTTAATAATGCTGAGGGTGGAAGTGATGATAAAAACAAGCTCATAGGAGTCTTGACAATTTTGGGGTTTTCTGAATCTGTTTATCAGCAGAAACTGCGGTTTCATACCCTCCAGGCAAAAAACCTACTGCAAGAAAATTGGTCTAGCTACCAGGCTTTAGTTAATGCCATGCGACAACGCACTTCGGTAGAAGATTGTCATACTGAACTGAGTTAACCACCTGTGCTATTTTAAGAACTGGAATCAAACAGGTTTCTTTCCCAAGTCTCAAATACACTCTCTACAGAGAATGTACTCGTCAATTATTCCTTGACAGACTACTATTTCCGACTTGTGTGTACACCGTAGGCATCTAAAGTAGGGGCTGTATCCGCAGCAAAGCTGGTAAATCCAAACAGGTGAGGTTTTGATAAGCTGGCTCTATGACGCGCTTGCCCCTGAGAAAACCTGTATTAGCTCCAGGACAAATGTAGCGGAGAGTTTCTGGTGTAAAACGTTCTAACAAGAAGCGAAGACTCTGAATTTGCCTAGGCCAATGAAAGGTTTTCGCTGTCCGTAATGGCACTGGTTGACCTTGCTGGTTAGGAACTAAATGGCGACCAGAAAACAATATACCTCCAAGCTCACTGTAGTATAGACAAGATGAGCCAGGAGAATGACCAGGTGTCCAAATCACTTGTGTTGCGGCATCGAGAGTAAATTCCTGACTAAAGGTAGTTACAGTTAAACCTGGTAATAAATAAGCTTCTTGCTCTTGAATCAGCACTTCACAGCCAAAGATTTGCTGAATTTCAGCGGTTTTACCAATAGCGCCTCGATGAGTGAGAAATAACCAACGCACGCCACCATGCGCTCCTAAAAAATCTTGATTTGTTTGGTCTAGGGCAGGGCAATCTATGAGGATATTGCCTTCATTTCTTACAATAAAATAAGAGGTTCCCCCTAATGTGTCCCGATTGGGTGGAAAAGCAAAAATGCTCTCTTGTACGAAGTCCGATAGCAGAGAACTTTCCTTAGGGAAGACAGCCCGTGGTGGCTTAGTTGTATGACTTGGAACTTGAGGTAAAGGGGACATGATCAAAGAACCGAAACTGAGGAGTTGTGGATAATTTGGTTACAGTGTGTAAATTCTGAAGAATTAAAACTTGAGCGTTAACTAACACTGCTAACCGTCGTTAAAAAAATTGGTGTTTGAAGTCTAGCTTGTAGTTAATGCTATGGTGCTGAAGCTACTAGTGGGGCGTTTTGTCCAAATTACTAAAGATAACATGGCATTTTGGTTTCTAATTATCCCCCTACTGGGGCTAGCGACTTATTTAATGATGCAGCACAGCGTTGCTCACCTAACTCGCACGCCAGTATGGTTGTTGTGGCTGGTTTTAATGACACCAGCATTTCTGTTGAGCGGATGGACGTTGATGTATGGAGCGAAACAACCCCCGCCGCCAACGCTGATCATTTGGTCGTTATTTATTTGTCCACTCTTATACTGGACGTTGTTTCAATGGGGGCGTCAAGCGCCAAGAGATACACAAATCCAAGCTCCAGCCGAAGCTTCAGAATCACAGCCGGCTATCCAGCCTACCCCAGAACCTATATTGCGTCCCATTGAGCAAAAAGAAGAAATCCAGCTGCGAAATTGTTTTCCTTGGTCTGTATACTACGTTCAAAATATTGAGTATCGACCACAAGCTGTAATTTGCCGTGGTCAGTTGCGAACCCAAGCCAGCAACGCCTACCAGCAGATTAAGACTAATATTGAATCACAATTTGGCGATCGCTTCGTGCTAATTTTTCAAGAAGGTTTAAATGGCCAACCTTTCTTTGTCTTGGTTCCTAACACTCAAGCTGCTAAACAAACAAATACACCACGAGACGAACAGGAACGGTTAACTCGACCAGGATTAGCACTTTTACTACTAATAGCGACTTTGCTAACTACTACCTTGGTAGGTGTGGAAATTGCTGGGGTTACTCTTCCACCTCTATGGCAAATTAGCTCTTTGTTCAAAGTCCTATTTAACCCAGATGTCCTATTCAAAGGATTGCCTTATGCCTTAGGACTGATGACTATTTTGGGTATTCACGAACTTGGGCATTATTTGACAGCTAAATTCTACAATATTCGCTCGACGTTGCCTTACTTTATTCCCGTGCCTTTCTTCTTAGGAACTTTTGGCGCATTTATTAAGATGCGTAGTCCTATTCCCAACCGCAAAGCTTTGTTTGATATTAGTATCGCTGGGCCAATTGCGGGTTTTATTGTTACCTTGCCATTAATAATATGGGGCTTGGCTCATTCTGACGTGGTTTCCCTGACTGAAAAAACCCGACTTTTGAATCCTGATGCCCTTAGTCCCAAGTATTCCATCTTAGTAGCGCTACTCTCGAAGTTAGCTTTGGGAAGCCAATTAACGACACAATCCGCTCTTGACTTGCATCCGGTGGCAGTAGCTGGTTTTCTCGGATTAATTGTTACAGCCTTAAATTTAATGCCTGTGGGACAATTAGATGGAGGTCACATTGTTCATGCGATGTTTGGACAACGAACCGCACTCGTAATTGGTCAAATTGCTCGCGTGTTGTTGCTGTTACTGGCTTTAGTTCGGGAAGAATTTTTGTTGTGGGCGATTATCTTATTATTTATGCCGTTGAGTGATCAACCTGCACTGAATGATGTTACTGAATTGGATAACAAACGCGACATTTTTGGATTACTGGCAATGGTTTTGTTGATTATAATTATTTTGCCATTACCGCAAGCGATCGCTAACTTTTTACAGATTTAAAAAGTATCAACACAGAAATAGCAAACTTTACAATATTTTCAGCACTGGCTGTGGTTTATCCTAGTTTTTAACTAGCGCTTTAATGAGCATTTTATCCCATCGCTCAATTACTGCGCTAATTGTCTTTTTGTCTACAACTCAGTTGTTATAGGATTGCTGATTTTTAATCTTAGTTGTTGTTTTGTGTCAAGGTTTTTATCCTAGAAGCTGTTTCTTCTGGTTTTCCAGCCAGAGGGAAAATTAAAATACTCTTGATTGCCTTGTTATCTACTAATTCTTTTAAACGATGTAATTGTTTATCGGTAATCGCAATTCCAGCATAATTTTTAGCATAATTTAATTCTTCTTTGAAATTCGCCTCATTATAAGCTTGAATAAACACCCTATCAACATTCCATTTTTGCCAATCAGCTGCAAAATATCGTTTAGCCCAGTAGGGGTTATGATGACAAATATCAAAACTAACTGAAGAATTAGCTTGTTTCATCGCAGTAATCATTTGGTTCAAAAAATTAGTTAATTTAGCCGTGCGATCAATTTTGCCGGGTAAATCAGCATGATAACCTAGATAATCATCCCATTGAACTGCATCAATCTTCGGATATTTTTTGACGAACTCTACTAAGATATTTTTAAATAAACTAGCAACCTCAGGAATCTCCACATCAAGAACATAATGATCAATTCCAACATAGGTTTTATCCACACCAGGAACAATCCATTTCTGAGAAATTGCTAAATCATAAATCGGACTGTTTTTATCTATTTTAATACCTTTCTCAAAATAAGCATGAACTTGTATTCCTTGTATGTGCGCTTCATCAATCAACCAATCTAACCAGCGATCTTGAAACAGATTTGGACAACTTCTATACCCTAAAGTTTGCTGCATAACATCACTATTGTACATCGTACAACCATTACCCCAAACACCGTGAATAATCGTATTAATTCCTTGAGAGCGATAGTAACGAACTCTCTGGCGAATTGTTTGTTCATCGGCATTATTGGTGACTTGGTAGCGACTTAGATAAATTCCTCTAATTACTTTTTTCTGCCAAGGAGTTGGAGGTAATGGTGCTTTTGGAAGTGTTATTGGTTTAACTGAAACTTGCTGATTATTAGGAGGAAGAGTTGAAGGGCTTGATAAAGAGGACGTGGGAGTTGAAGAAGTAGTTAGAGTGGGAGTAGGATTCAAAATAGGAATAGTTATTTGTTGAATCTTAGATAAAAGGTTGTTGATGTCTAAATTTCCTTTTTGGCTGAACCACCAATAACCACCTCCTAAGATAATTATGATTATAGAGAACGGAATATTTGAGCATCCACATCCATTTGGCTTGTTGTTTTGGCGCGACATATAGCAGTTCTCGTTTACGTGAGGTGTAGGGGCACGGCATGCCGTGCCCCTACACCTTGGGATTAACGTTGTACCGCATCTGAATGGGAACCGCTATAGTAATGTGATGATTGTCTAGCAATCTTAATCTATTTTTTAATCATCACGTATATTTGCTGATTGCTTTATCAAAATACCTAATTATTTTCTCAAAATATCTAATTACTTACTCAAAATGAGCTTTGACTTATTCAAACCCCAGTTTGCTTTCTCATTTTGGTGTATTCCGCAAGTCAAATAAGCTTTGACTTATTCAAACCCCAGTTTGCTTTCTCATTTTGGTGTATTCCGCAAGTCAAATAAGCTTTGACTTAAGCAAAAGGAGCTTTGACTTATTCAAACCCCAGTTTGCTTTCTCATTTCGGTGTTTTCCGCAAGTCATCAGGCATTCGACTTACTTCAAATGGTTTATGACTTACTTATTTCAGTGTATTCCGCAAGTTAAGTCTAGAAAACAAAAATGTGTAGGTTGGGTTGAGGAACGCAACCCAACATTTAGCGGGGTTTGTTGGGTAACGCATTGCCTTAACCCAACTTACTAATATTCTTAACTAATCCCCCTTGGAATTTATTGGGAGCATCTCACTTTAAAACCCATAAATGAAAACCTCACTCTCGCTTTACCCACAGGTAAATCTTTCCCCTTAGTGAGGAGAGGGACAGGTTTTGCATAGCAGAACCAGGGTGAAGTTTTTCAAGATTTTTGGGTAATTCAATGATTTGTGTGTATACCGTAGCTGTTTCATAGAGGGAATATGTTCTATTAAAACTAATTCGATACTGAATTAGCTGCCTCGGATGGCTTCTCGGCTGGTGGAAACCCACCCATGCGAATCTCAGAAGTGAAAGAAGTGATACTAAATCCACCAAAACTCTTAAAGACATTTACCCGCATTCGCAAATTGGGGCTAGCAAACCACAGGCGTTCCTCTGATGACATGGTTTCATCTTCTATAGTTAGGATCAAAGTATCGTCACTGTCAATTTTATAGCGTCCGGCAACTGGAGTTTTCTCAGTATCAACTATTTCCCGCAGTAACTTGCCTTGAACTGGGTTATCTGCATCAGGTATCGAAACTAATACAGTTGAACCACTGTGTTTTGCTTGATCCTTTTCCATCGTACCGTTCCAGGTAATTTTAGTACCACAGGAGGCGGAACTAGGATTAATTTCGTACTGTTGACACAGCTTGATCACTTCTGGATGATCTACTGTTAGCGTCTCAATGATAATGTCTGACTTGCCATTTTCAGATTGATTAAAAGCCAAATGTTGACTAGTACGATGAGAAAACCATTTACCAGCGCTTAACTGAAAAAACTCTTCAATATTCATGAATGAAATTACCCCTGCATTAAAATGTTAAGATTACCACTTAATGATTATTAAAAGGTAGCAGGAGGTTTTAATATTAAGCTTGATTGCCTATTTCTTCAAGCTTCTTGAGGCCAATTCTGGCTGCCTCAGCAACGTTGAAATGATTATCTTTTTCTAGGTATTTTAAAGCTGAGATACTCTTGGGAGTGGGAAGATTTGTCAAAGCTTCTGCCAAACGCTGCCTTACTAACCAATCATCTGATTGGGCGAAGCGCAAAATCTGATCGACAGACTCAATATCTTGAATTTCTCCTAGTGCAGAGATTGCAACTTGCTGTAACACTACTTCTTTACTATCCAATGCCTGAAGCAGAATTTGACGGGCACGGGGGTCTTTAATGTTACCTAGAGAAACGGCTGCACTCAAGCGTACTAGCCACTCAGTATCTTCATAAAATGCCCGTGACAGTACCTCAAAGGCTCTACCATCACCCAAATATCCTAAAGCACCGGCAGCATCAGCGCGGATACCATAATCGGGGTCATTTACGAGAATTTTTACTAAAATTGAATAACATTCTGGTGTAGGTTTGATTCCAAGAGCAAAGATTGCCATCGATCGCAGTTGCAAAGATTCGTCTTCTAATACCTTTTTAATCAAAGGGACTGCATCCTCAGAGGAAACATGACGCAGATTAGCCAGGGCTACCATGCGATCGCGCAGATTCGGACTTTCTAACTGAGTAGAAATTTCTTCTAAACTGAGATTTGTCATTTAGTTAAAAGTATTTTCTTTACTTATCTTAATTTACCTGATCCCTTCATTAGGCTGTCGCCGTAGCCAAGTAGGAGTTTGGCGACTTTACAAAATCGCTCGATTATGAGTGAAAAATAAACAAATATTACTTTGGGCGAGCGAGATTGTATATTGAATTTAGCAGTCAGACTTAACACTTAACTGTGCCTGAGGTATGAAGAGGAGACGTAGGTTAAGGGTATGACTGTCAAATACAGTGACTTTTAGCTCAAACAGCAGAAGCCTTACATCTATCCCTTCGGGGAGTGTGAGATGAATGCTGTGTAAAAACTCAACTATTTGTACAAGTTTGGTTCAAACTATATATTTAGATTAGTTTTAAAAATGGAGAGGGAGGGATTCGAACCCTCGTTAAGTTTCCCTAAACACACTTTCCAGGCGTGCGCCTTCAACCACTCGGCCACCTCTCCAGGTGCCACGATTTATGATCATACTATGAAAGCATAGAAAATGCAAAGATAAAGAATGACATTTTAGATTGAATCTGAAAGTTCTAATTCCTAAACGCAAATCCAGATGTCCTGTACATACACTATTAGAGTTCGCGATCGCGCTACTGGCAAAATATACAGCCTAGAAGTGCCAGAAGACCGCTACATCCTGCACACTGCCGAAAAACAAGGGGTGGAACTACCATTTTCCTGCCGGAATGGGGCTTGTACCACCTGTGCTGTGAGGGTGTTGTCGGGAGAAATTTACCAACCGGAGGCGATCGGATTGTCGCCAGATTTACGTCGTCAAGGTTATGCCTTGTTATGTGTGAGTTACCCCCGTTCTGACTTGGAGGTGGAGACGCAAGACGAAGATGAAGTCTATGAACTCCAGTTTGGACGATATTTTGCTAGGGGGAGAGTTAAAGCGGGTTTACCGTTAGATGAGGAATAGGATTTTGTTCACGCAGAGGCGCAGAGGCGCAGAGAGAAGCTTGAGTGGTATCTGGATGCGAAAAATAGCTATTTTGGGTTGTTTATTGCTTTTGGTGAGTTGCCAAGGTAAAAATCAGCTACCAAATAATGAGGCTCAGGTGAAAGTAGCGCGGGTAGTGAGTGGGCAAAGTTTGGAAGTGTTGGGCATGGCTGAACAACCAAATTTGATTTCTCAGGTGCGGCTAGTAGGGATTGATGCACCAGATTTGCGACAGAGGCCTTGGGGGGAAGCAGCAAAAGAACAGTTAGAGGATCTAATTGGTGGTGCAGAACAATCGGTAACGCTGGAGTTTGATTTAGAAGCAAAAGATAAAATTGGGCGAACTCTAGCTTATGTGTGGAAAAATAAGGTGTTGTTGAATGAAGAATTGGTGAAACAAGGGAATGCAATGTTTGTAGGGCGATCGCCTAACCACAAATATGACCAGCGTTTAGAACGTGCCCAACAATGGGCTAGACTCATGGGACAAGGAATCTGGAAGCCAGAAAAACCCATGCGTCTTACTCCCGGTGAGTTTCGCCGCCAAAATCTCTAATGAGTGGGGAGTGGGGAGTGGGGAGTGGGGAGTTAGGAGTTAGGAGTTAGGAGTTAGGAGTTAGGAGTTAGGAGTTAGGAGTGGGGTATGTCAGTTGTTTTACCAATGACAAATGACAAATGACAAATGACAAATGACAAATGACAAATGACAAATGACAAATGACAAATGACAAATCTACAAACTTTTCTAGATATTGCGACAGAAGCGGCCTTGGCTGCTGGTGCTATTTTGCAAGGTTACTTGGGTAAGTTAGAAGATGCAATTATTGAAAAAGGACGCCCTGGTGATTTAGTCACTGCTGCTGATAAAGCCTCAGAAGAGTTGATTTTAGAAATTTTGCGCCGTCATTTTCCTCAGCACTCTATCCTCGCTGAAGAATCAGGGAAATTAGGTAATCAAGAGAATGAATACCTTTGGACAATAGACCCTCTAGATGGCACGACTAACTACGCCCATCAATACCCCTTCTTCGCCGTCTCTATCGGGCTTCTAATTAATGGCGTTCCGCAAGTTGGTGTAATTTATGACCCCTGCCACAATGAGCTATTTCGTGCCGCTACTGGCTTAGGAGCAACGCGCAACCGTCGTCCCATCAAAGTTTCAAAAACATCGGAACTGAGTAAAAGCTTACTAGTGACAGGATTTGCTTATGATCGCCGCGAAACCTCTGATAACAACTATGCAGAATTTAGTCACCTCACCCATCTTACCCAAGGAGTCAGACGTAGCGGTTCAGCAGCCCTAGATTTGGCTTATGTTGCCTGTGGACGTGTCGATGGTTACTGGGAACGAGGACTTTCTCCTTGGGATATTGTCGCTGGTATAATTTTACTACAAGAAGCTAGCGGCAAAGTTACCGCCTACGATGGCACTCCCTTCAAAATTGAGTCTGGTAGAATTCTTGCAACAAATGGTTATATTCACGACACTCTCAGTAGCGAACTTTTACAAGTTCCGCCATTGTCAGCCTGGGTGTAGCAGGTGGGTGGTTTCCCCCAGACTTTGGGTAAACTAATAGAAATCTAACTGCTCGTTTGGTGCAAGACCTCTATATGTCTTTCAAAATAGATCGTGGACTATTTAAATATGATTTCATAGATCATCACGCAATATTGTGCGTTCCAGTTGATGCAGATGTCAAAGAGATTCGCAAACGCTATCTCCAAATCGCCCGCCGTTTGCACCCGGACAGTAGTTTTACTGAAAGTGCGGCTCAAAAACAGCTAGGGAACGAATTGTTATCAAAGTTGGTTAACCCAGCTTACGAAAAACTGTCTGGCGATCGCACTCGTGCAGAATATATAATAGTTTTGCCGCAAATTGGCAAGCGCCTGGTACAAGAGTCTACTTCGGTGACTCTAAACACCGATTTGGCTAAACAGTTAGCTGATGCCCCTAATCTCGATCATTTCTATAAAACTGCGATCGCTAAACTAGCCCAAACCCAATATGATTCTTTAGAGGAAGCGCTGCAAGTCATTGCCCAAGCTAGTGAGTTGAATTTAGTGTATTTAATGCGGAGCGCTGGCAAAGCATCCCCAGCGCCGCCACCACCTGCTCAACCCAAAGTCCAATCAGGTACATCTGAGCCAAATACACCAAAAAATACACCACCAGCACCAGCACCACCAAAAGAAGACTCGATTGTAGAACAGTATGTTCGTCGCGCTCAATCTTTGATTGACAAAAACCAATTTGCCCAAGCCAAGGTAGAGTTGCAAGATGCCCTAAAGCTAGAACCTAAAAATAGTCACTGCCATAGCTTAATTGCAATGGTGTATTTGAAGCAAAATCAGCTAAAAATGGCAAAAATCCACTTCGACAACGCTCTGAAATTAGACCCTGATGACCAAACGGCGTTGCATTGGAAACCTAAAATAGATAAGGCTCTAGGACAACAACCTAGTGATCATAAAGTGACTTCATCCCCCAATAATAAAGATAAGCAACCAGATAAATCTGGTAGTGGTTTGTTCGGTGGATTGTTTGGTGGGAAGAAAAAATAATGGTGTATCAACCAGCAGCGGGTGCCAGGGATTTATTGCCCTTGGATGTGGAAAAAAAACGCTGGATTGAAGAGCGGTTACAGCAGGTGTTTCACCGTTGGGGATATCACAGGATTATCACCTCGACTTTAGAGCGCATGGATACCCTGATGGCAGGGGAAGCAATCCAGCGCCAGATGGTGATTCAAGTACAACAAAATGGCGAAGATGATGAATTAGGGCTACGTCCAGAATTAACAGCGTCTATTGCTCGCACCGTTGTCACTCGGATGGCAGGTGTCACTTATCCGCAACGGTTGTACTACAACGCCAATGTATTTCGCCGCACTTGGGAGAGTAGGCACAATCGCCAGCAGGAGTTTTATCAAGCTGGGGTGGAGTTGTTAGGCGCTGGCGGATTGCTAGCAAATGCGGAAGTACTGCTGTTGGTAGCAGATTGTTTAGCAGCACTAGGTTTGCAGGGATGGCATTTAATTTTAGGTGAGGCGGGAATTACCCGATCGCTCCTGAGTGCTTTTCCTGCTAATTTACAAAATAAAGTTCGCAGTGCGATCGCTCATCTTGACCGCATTACTATAGATAGTTTACCCCTAAGTGATCAACTGCGCGATCGAGCCAGAATTATGCTGGATCTACGCGGCTCTAGTGCAGACGTGTTGCAAAAAGTCAGTAGTTTGGATTTAGATAAAGAACAGCGAGAGGCAGTGAATAATCTCAAATCCCTAGTAGAATTACTGGAATCTGAAAGAAAATTCCCGTTAACCCTCGACCTCAGCCTCATCCAGACCATAGATTACTACACGGGCATCGTCTTTGAAGTTGTCAAGGATACCGAATCACAAGCCCGAATTTTAGGGCGCGGTGGTCGCTACGATCAGCTTTTGGGGCTATATCATCCCCAAGGAGAAAATATCCCTGGAATTGGTTTTGGACTCAATATCGAAGATTTATACCAAGTTTTGCTATCTACTCAGCAATTACCACAGGCAACCCCAGCTAGTAATTGGTTGGTAGTACCAGAGACATCGAATGCTAACGCCGCCGCCTTTGCCTATGCACAAAAACTCAGAGATTCTACTCATCTGGTGCGGGTAGAAATGGATTTGGGGCAAAGGGATACAGACGCTATCCGCCAGTATGCACGCGATCGCAGTATAGCCCAAATTGCTTGGATCAAGGCTGATGGCTCACCTAAAATTGAACCATTGCGTTAGGAACGCAAATTTAATAACGTGCAATTCTTATTTAACTTGGAATGGTGCGTTACGCTCCGCTAACACACCCTACTTTTGCACTTTATTTAATCCACATTCCTTAGTGGGAATTGGGCATTGGTTATTAACAAAATTTGGGGGTTTAATTCCCCTGCCTTTATAGGCAGCACGTTTTGTGTCGGGGTTAAATCCTCCGAAGTTTTGTGGACGGAAACCGTCCCCACAAACTTCTCTCCGTTACAAAACGTAATTGCGTTAGCGGTAGCGGCGCGTTTAGCGCATTGCGAATTGTTTTAATTCTTCTCCCTCACTCCCCACTCCCTTTTACCTTTCCTGAGTTTGCTGTTTGATGTGTTCTAAAAACTCTTCAACTGTACCTGTTTTCCCCTGATTGCGAAGACGTATCGCCATTGTATGAACAGCATCTTCGTCGTCTCTATGAGCCAAGATGTACTCTCTTAGGTCTTTCATAGTCATTTGTTCAAAATTCGGCTTCGGTTGACTCATAACTCACCTTTCCTTCTGGGCTAATTGATGCTTCTATCTCTTCACCAGCAATAATGATTAAGTCGCCTGTTCTAGTGTCGGTAGTTACTAAATATATAGGCGTGTACATTTTTGTTAATTGTTGACAAATTCTGTACATCACCGTCTTCTGCTCTGGCGTCGGTTCCATTTCACCTGCTTGAGTGGATAAGTGGCAAATGTTAGTTGAAAATTTTCAGTTTGCTTTGACTTGTGCAAAACGACAGTGCCAGGTAACGGAAACGTTGCAAAACGACTTGTTTGTGAATCTTCACAATTTTCTGTAAGCCTTATATTTTACAATCTATAATAGCCAAGACGGTTTGCTTACGCCAGACGGTTTGCTTACGCCAAAAATCCTAATTTTGTTACTACTAAGGGTAAATTTGAAAATTCCGAGTTATGAGCTAGTAATAAATACAAATTGCAGTCTCATGCAGACTCAACTTGACAGCTGTATCTCCACTCCCCACTCCCCACTCCCCTGCTAGGCTAGAAATAGCCGATACAAAAGAGAGGGAATCGAGAATA